>Ga0065711_1026613_pt1 | contig 64413 bp, 30 predicted proteins | sample Hoacrofraction12_FD_59098 | JGI IMG/M metagenome (GOLD analysis project Ga0065711, IMG submission 59098) | Hoatzin crop microbial communities from Cojedes, Venezuela - Epithelial fraction 12 v2 (version 2) | ecosystem: Host-associated > Birds > Digestive system > Esophagus > Crop | place... | reverse complement strand
CAGAGAAGGAGACTCCACAACCTCCCTGGGCAGCCTGTTCCAGTGCTCCGTCACCCTCAGAGGGAAGAAGTTCTTCCTCATGTTCAGACGGAACTTCCTGTGCCTCAGTTTGTGTCCTTTGCCCCTTCTCCTGTCGCTGGGCACCACTGGAAAGAGTCTGGCCCCCAAATGTAGTGAGCTCATACCCACTGATGCTGAGCTGGATGCTTGGGTAGTTTCACCAATAGAAATATATTGGAGAAAGCAACTACAACGGTACCACGCTTCTTGTGTTTACAGTTAATGTAGCTGCTCCAAGGAGAAGGCCTTTTTTTTAGCTTGTGTGTCGTGCAATGACTAACAGGCCAAGGAAGTGTTCCAGAAATAAAACAAATTGGAAATGAAGCAAAATCTCAAAAAAAAAGAAGAAAGAGACCAGGTAGTCACAAATCAGAGAAAGCAGTAAACAAGGGAATATAATTTCTCTGGACCCAGACTAACCATGGCACTGTAAGAGTTCCCTGTCTTAAATCGGATAAATCAGGCTTTTAGTGCACTCCCTCTATAAAACAGCTTGATGCATTTTTTTATAAATTATATATTCTTTCTCAAGTATTACTTCTAAATCAAGCAGCAGAAACCCAGTCAGAGGAGTTGTAATGATCACATGGCATTTTGTTATCTACGCCTTCTCGAACGGAGGCCTGGCAATGCTCGCCCGTCTCCTGAAATGTGCGATGGCAGCAACGCCATTTCGCAAGTCGTGTGAATATTGCATCTTGCATCTCTCGTATCTGCGCATACCAGTGGCACGAGGATGCGCTGCATATGGCAGCAAGAAACAGCACAGTAAATCTGCATAGCAATGTTCTGTTCCCACATAGAGGCTTCTAAAATTGTCACAAAATAAAATAGCATGAGCATTAGAATACTCCATGCTTCTTAGACAATTTCATCATAATTTGTCATTCATTCTGAGATATTCATTTGTCTAAAAGCAATTAAAGCTTAATTGCTGCATAACCTGAATAATTTAGAAATGCAAATTAGGATAGCAGGCAAGCAAGTATGTGTTCATTAATTTCTTTGTTATCACCATCTGTTTAATTAAAAAAATGAGTTTTAGTGAATGACAGCTTGCTAACTATATAAACGTTTTCCTTAATTGAAAATGTCTTTTGCAATTGAGGTCAGCATCTGACAAAAATTGTTTGAGCTTTTGGAAAAACATTTTATCTAAACAAATTGTAGTATTTTTAAATTCACATTAAAAAACATTGCCAACATATGCAATGTAATTCAAGAAATGACATCGCTTCTTAATGCAAAGTCATAATTTTAGAAAAAATCCTTGCTTTGGAAAAGTGATAGTTATTACAGTTGATTTGTCTTTTCTCATGGTAAGTATATGCAATTTCTCATCTTTATTGCGGATTATTTTGAAAACTTTTGTAAAATCCAGACTCAAACTATGAGCACCTCTGACAAAAAAGCATCATCTAAAGAAGGAAATAATGCTTCAAAATACGCGTTATATCCTGTAGTCTTTATATTAGGGAACTAATGTAGTTTTTTCAAGTAGAATCTTCTTTATAAAAAGCAGCTAATTCTTTACATAAATATAAAATTCTTGATATTTGAGGTATATGAGACTCCTTTCATTCATTCAGGAAAAAATGTTCTACTACACTAATGCACTTTTTAATGTCCTGTGAATACTGGATGTTACATTTACCTTGTCCGGTTAGACCAAAACTATGTACTTGAGAGACAGGTTTATAAATAAATAATTTACTTGCCTGCAAGCCCACTATGTTTCAACCAAGATTTAAGCTAGCAGTACCGTACTGTTTAAGAGATCAGTAAACTAATTATCTAGGACTGAAACCCCTGAGAAGTGAAGAAGGGCAATGCTATATTCCTGTACAAACTCATCAATTATTCACCTTCTGTTGTTTACATAATTAATTATATTACTGTGTTATCATTTAAGTTATACTTGGCTTCTACTTTCTCCTACTACATTTTAAAGAAACTTTATATTATGGCCTCTGCATCAGTACAAACATATTGACAGGGTGCAGCAAAAGGCCGTTCTCAAATGAAGGCAACAGTGGTTACAGTTGTAGGTGGTGATAAAGGTGACAAAGATTCAGTGATTTGCACTGAAAAAAAATCCCCAAGAATGCACTTTCTCTCATGCTACTACTTGCTGTATCCCCTTTTGCAGTAAATTACTGAGGTAACTGTGAGCAATATATTAACTATTTAATATTTTATTATTGGACTGATAAAAAAATATTCATGCAAGCTCAAGGCTGTTTCCCCTTTGAAAAATAAAAAAAAGTTAACTGACTAATCTCACAGTGTAACAGCATAAGCATACAAAATTAGGGTAGACTGCACGCAGAGCCACGTGATTTGGCAATTCTCTTGTGTGTAGTCTCTCTATACTCAATTAAATGATCTTTAGATTTTCTAAGTGTTGTATAAACATCATCTGACATTTGCAGGCTCTGCCTAACATATGGAAACAAGCATTATGATTCTCACTGAACACTTTGGGTAACACACAAAGATTAAGCCACTTTTCCACAACAGAAGAATCTAATGGGAATGCACATTAAGAGCCCCAAACCTGTACATGGGCTGTATCTGTTAGAGACACAAATTCTCGTGGTGACTCAGTTGCACATTGTTGTTGTGGACAAATCCACAGTTTTCTCAAACAAACACATTCCTTATGAACAAAAAAAAAATTCCTGGTAAACAACTGCAAGATATTTTAGTTTTCTTTTGGAGCCCTTCTACAATACCAGTGTGAATATCTTTATGATCATGTCCTTATAGAATTACAGTGAAAGCACATGGAAGATTCAGCAGGTAACACGACACAAACACCTATACAGGAAACACAGGAGGGTGAAAAATAGTGGAGAAAACCAGCAAATAATCCCAGTGAACAGGACTTAGGGAAAGTTCATAGTTTTCCCTGGTTCTACACGAGGGCAGTGTTGAGCACCTGATACCTATTTGGAAAACTAAGATCTGCCCCCCCGCCACAATAGTATGTTAAATATAGGAAAGTAAGGATGATGAAACACTTTGGTGTGATAATTATATTATAAGAATAATTTCCATAGAAACAGATAAAATAAAATATAAGCAAGTGTAGCTTAAAAATACAAACCAGAGATGCTGGTTTGATTCTAAACCAAACACCTCGAATTTGCAATTAAAGATTAAAACTCAACAGTCGCTATAAATCTGTTGTACCACAGTATGTGACAGTACTAAAGCTGTGTTAAATGTTTGTAAATAACCAATGGGAACATAACATGCCTTTACAGAAGAACGTATTTTAAATCATCAACCTGTGTTTGTCCAGAATATCTGACTACTAGGTGGCGTCTTTGAGTTTTTCATTCCTCCTGTACCAGCCAGTACGAGGAACATAACGATGGGCCATGACACCAAATCATCAGATATCTCAGCAGTAGAAGAGGCTATGTAAACATAATAATTTCACCTTAAATAGTTTCTACTATCCCCCAGTCCCTGCTTCCATGCAAGATCTGTGGCAATACACACTAAATACCTCTAAACCCCCCCCCCAAACTAACAAAACCCCCAAATGACAACACCAAACCACGAGTTACAAGTTCTTATCAGCATTGGTTTAGCAAAATTGTACATCTCCAATGTTTAGAAGTGTTCATTTGCGAGCACCATGTTTATGTTTTATCCGTCAAAGCGTCAAACCGTTTGTCTAGATATTTTCCATGCTTTCACTAGATGGCAATATTGCATTACATTCCAGTATATAAGTAACATTCAAATAAACAAGGCACAAATTCAAATAAGCTATATCAGTGCATCGAAAAAAAAATTGAGGGATAATTTAATTAAAAATTAGCTACATTTTCTTGTATTTCCACAGATTCTCTCATTAAGAACATTGCTTCATTTTTCTCTTTGAGAAACCATGTCCCAGTTCTTTGGCTGTGTATTAAGATGCAGCTTCCCCCCCCGCCCCCCAAGATGGTATCAATGTTACCTACACTGTTCCCTTTGAGAAGGGCTGTCAGTTCCTGTGTCTATATAGATGACAACTAAAGGGAAACCAAAGTCTAAGTGAAAAAACACTTATTATTATTCATAATCATTAGCACGCTTTCTTCATGGCTCCTGCTTATGTGGTGACATCGTTTGGGATCCTTACCGTTGTGACATTTCTTATCGACATATCTTGGTGAATTTTACCCAGCCCTCAACCATAAATCACAGGGAATTAATTCTCTTGATCGTCAGTTTAATAATGTGTTTGTTTGCACTCTTTTCCATATCTTTACAGCAACAAATAAGCGAAGCAGGAAATATTAGATGAGGCAGAAGAATGATTTAATAGTGAAAGGGAAGGAAAATGTATTTAGAGAAGAATGAGAAAGTTACAGTGACAGGACCTGCTCCCGAGGTGTGTTCTGAACATTAACTGGACCAGGAAGCAGAATCGCAGTCAAGCCTGCATGCTCAGGTCATTAGGCAAAAGATTTACTTTTATTTTTTTCTGATTCACTAGCTGTATACCCTGAATAGGAAAGCTTGCAAGAGTTTGATTTCAGATGACTGCACACTCGTGTGCTTCAGGCGTATTTACAGTTGGTAGGAAACAAGATACTTAGGAATGATTTTTTGAGAGCTGATAAGAACTAGTGCTAGTGCACACAACCTGCCAAGTCTGGAGAAATTGTTTTAATGACGAAAGGTGATTAAGCACCAGTCCTGATGACAGTAGCCTTGTTTTCCTTACACAAAGCTTCTCTTTACCCCTGGCAAAACTTTTACAGGTTGGCATATCAAAGAAGTCTGAAAAACCGTTCCGTACCTACTGCGCCACTGGCTAGCAAAAGGACTTGGTAATTCTCTGGCTTTTAAAAAGTCATCTTGTGTGATCTGGATAGGATCGACGGCTGGGTGTTCCAGCTTCAGCATTTACTGTAATAAGATACCGAACTTTTTACAGAGGGGAGCGCTTCCTCAGAATTAGCAGCAGCTTATTAGAAACAACCACCCACAAGACACACATCTCCCTTGGGCATATTTAAGAGACAGCCAAACTGTTAATTCCAGTAGGCATCCAAGAACTTACAGTCCAGCATTGACTTACTAATAACTATGCACGCAACAGCTGTAAACCAAGGCAATAAACCTTCTATTAGAGCTTATTATAAGCTATTCATTTCCTGACTGAACTAGAAGATCATTATGCTCTAACAGAGATGATAATTCAGATGTGAATTTTTTAGGACTGTAAGTAGCTCCTTCTTGATATAGATCATTGAAGAAAAAAAAAATCTGTCATTGCAACAGGCAACTGTACCATACAATCCATTTTATATCTTTTATTGACCTTTTCTGCTATTTGAGTCTTTACTTAGATCATCACTACTTTCAATATATTTACGCTAATAATTTTTAAAATTCTGATTTACAAGATTTTTTTTAACAGCAACACAAATGCATTAGTCTTTTTTCTCCTCCAGTGTTTAATTTCTGAATATATTTTGAATGAATAACTGAATCTACTTTAACTCAAGTTCTTTCTCTGGTTTTTTTTGGTGGATTAATTGGGAGGGTGGGCAAGGCGAGCAACCCAAATTTTTTGCAAAGAATACTCTTCCCCCCCCGCCCCGAGCATCAGTCCACTGCTGGCTGATGTTGGTGAACGTAAAATGGAATTTATCAGCATGACTTCTAATCACGTTGCTTGGTAATAATTTCCATATGCAAAAAGTGAAGAAGTATGAAGAATTATTAACTATTATTAAATTTACCACATAGTATGTAGGTAAGTTATAAGCAAATTTCTTCACTTGGATCATAAATAAAAAACTTAGTAGTCATGACCCCTTCAAATATCCTTAATCATGGGGTAGGTTTGCTTGGGTTTTTTTGGAAATCTAGTATGGCCAATTTTAAATAAGAGAGCCTGCAAATTACAATTTTTCTAATCCATGAACAATCACACCTGCCTTCATGATAACATCCAAAATACACCACCAAAATTGTAAAGTATAGTCATGCTCTTGCTTTAAGGAAAAAACTGTTATCCCAGTAATTTAAAGATGTTTACACAACTGCTACACTCCTCTGGGAGAACAGAGGACATTTTTGAAAGAGCCAAAATGCAATTTCATTTCAGTCAAAAAAGAAAATTCACATTATTTGACGTTCTTGATTTCCACACAGCCTGGGACTTGTATAGATCAATACAGAAAAACAATAAAAAAGGAAAATTATTGAACAGTTAGTAAAAGAAGATTATACCTTCAAAAATATCTTCTCCGAGTCCTCCATCCTAGTTTCCAAAAATCCCATCAAATGTACATTTATCCCCTGCTCCCTTAACCAACATAATTTCCTTTGGTTCACCTGTTCTTACTACTTTTATTTCAGGTGTGGTCTAACAATTAGTGTCAACTCACATTTACCATTGGAATACATGTTTTAACTCCATTTAAAATCCAACAGAGCCATTTATGCTGAAGATGTCCGAGTCTGGTTTTAGTGTTTCTCCACCCCACCCCCCACCCCCTTTCCATCAGTTGGTATAATAAAAGACAATAGCCCTGCCTACAAAAGCTCCTTTGTAACAGAAGAATACCACTGATATCTATCCCTGGAAAGAGATATAGTGAAAATTCATGGAAATAGAATCTATCTATTCTGGTTCCTCACTGTCTTATGCAATAACATCATCCATTTGACCACAAACCAACACAAAGGTAATTGGATTTTTGCTCCCACTAATTCCAGTGAAAGGCTGTAGAACCTCATTACTAATCAATTAAAAATATCTTTTGGCTTCTAGTGAAATTTCGTATATGGAAAATCCACTTATTTTTCTTTTTTCATCAGTAACATTTATTCTGAGCTTATGTGGTATTCAGGAAAAGCAGTTTGCATAAGATTGCTGCATTTCATTTTATATATGTTCCAGTTTGCATTCATCTGTATTGAGCATAGGAGACAAGTTATAAACTGTGTTCAAGGTCCTCTCTGCACTTTCTGTGCAATGAATTCAGTTCTTCCGTATTTCTGGTATGAATACTTTAACTAATATGGCTTCATATCCCCATAATACTCTGAAGCAACAAAGCTGAAATACAAATTCTTAGGAACTGCTGCTTTGCCACAGCGACCCTGGGCAGATTATCTACTACTGGATTGTACCTCTGCGACATGCACCAAGAAAAAGCATAGCAAAAAGTTGTACAATTCAAGAACTAGTTCAACGACTATTCCAGCTCAGGGTTCTAATTTATTCTCACATCTGTTTTGGTCAAGGAGGGCTATTTCATTCCAACACATTTATTTTCCTCACTGCTTCTGATTTTCTTATGGGAGGGAGAGAGAAGAGAAAGAAAAAACGTATCATGAATTTAAAGGCTAAGGATAAGTTTTGCTCTTTTGGAGAGGTTAGAAGCAGGTCAGGTTAAGGAGTACGCTTAATGTATAATTTTTAGTATTCTATCTGAATAAAATTTAAATTAGATAAGATGTATACCAGAGTATTTTTGAAGTGCAAGGTGCAGGTTATTACTGAACTTCTTCCTCTGGTTACTAAATTGGTAATAGAATAACAAAGAAGAAATGCATCCTCATTTAAAATCATATTTAGTATGCAAATTACTAATAAGGAAGGTTTGTAAAAGCTCTGATGTAAATTGTGTATCAGCTGAAAGGGTAAAGTATCCAGAGGAAAAATGGTTTGGGTTTTAAGTACTTTAAAGCCTTTTACCAAATTTAGCCATGCTATTTATTATAGCTGTATAACATCATCTTTACACCTACAAGTGCTTTTAGTCAATACTGAAGATGTTTTCTGCATATCAAACATTTACACATCAAACACAAATGGTGAATGGGCATTCCAGTTGCAATATACATCAAGAAAGCACTGCAAAACTCCAACAGCAGCCTCATTATTTCAGAATCCCGACTTGTGGCTCGGAAGACTAGAGGAACTGAGAATGCACCCAACAACTTACATTGTTATATACGGATATTTGGTTTTAGCAAGTTAGAGTATTTCAAAGCAGGCTCTAAGCAGAGTTCTCAAACATGTCTTGTTAGCTGTAAATAAATGGAAGGTAACAGACCAAACAACACGCATCTTGCTGATGTAAAAGAAGTATGCTAATATTCTGTGGAGAGACTACAGTGACCAGGTGGCTGAGGTACAATCTGATAGAAATTCTCTTTCCTCTGCTCCAGCAGGTAAGGGACAACTGCCCTTTTTCTTGACAGCAGCACCACCAATTATACCGCAAAGTACAGTTTTATGCACACTCTTATGGGCAATTCAAAAGGAGAAATCTGAAAGCTTCACGTTTAAAAGAACAGTCAAACTACCACCTCAAGACTTAAATTTAACAAGTACCTGTCAAAATACAAATAAAATGGACTATATTTTTTATTATAGGTTGGATTTATGATTAATTTTTGAGAACTCTCTGTAATACACAAATGTGTGGGGGGGCGAGTATGACTTTCAGATTGCAGTCATCTGATATCATGACATTTCTTTCATTTAAGGTAAAAACCTCATTATTTCAGTATAAGGAAATCTCAGACTAGACATTAGTTTCAAATTTCCACTAACCCAAAATTCAGCTCGGAACATAAAATGAAGTCACAGCTTAATAGCTGTGCCTCACACAAATGCCAGAAAACACAGATGACCAGGGAAGCAACTGCCATGTCTGACTTTTAAAATACTCATATAATATTTGTTAGCTTCTGAACTGAGTTTGATTTATTCTAGCGAGTTCATCACCGTTTCCTTATCACACACCAGTTCCTTTACTACAGTGACAACTGCTGTTCCCCATCTATTCACAAGTTTTATGCACACACTGAACCGTCACAGCTTTTCAGGACAGCAAATATTGTATCATGATTTTCTCACTAGAGAAACAACTACAAAATTGCAATAAAAGTAATCGTTAAAGATTAATCAATCTTAGGGACATTTTTGTTAATGATTTACAGTAACAGAGATTTAAAAGACACAACTGGTTATTAAACTACTTCTAATAGCAATGAAGTATACACTAACATTGTGTTTCTTAAAGTCATTTTACTTATTTACTATTTTCCACTCAAGAGTGACAAAAGAAATACTCAAACTTTGTTTTTCTGACAACTGAGGATGATCCAAGCATCTAGGAAGAATTTAAGCAACTCTGATGTAGTTATTAAAAATCAAAAGCACTACACACAACAAAATAAACCAACATTAACAACACAGAACACTACTTGTGGTAGTCTTTTTAACATAAGCGTCCTTTTGGTGCAGCCAGTCAGAATTTGCATTCTTTCCCATAGAGAAAAAAGAATTTCTGCAAGAGGGCGATGAACGTAATGAATCTGCTGATCTTTTAAAGCCTTTATTGACAAAGAATATTTAAATAACGCTTCAGGCAGCAACTTTTGTGTGTGCTAAGAATGACTTCTCCAGGCTATGTATCCAGTTAATTTACTAGTGGCAAAGGGATGATTCAAGGAACTATCAGCTACTCTAAAGGGTCCCCAAGAGCCCCCACTGTTCCTTCATTCCTCAGACGTTGGCTGACAGTATCTCCCCGGTCCCTGCTGTTCCCGTGTATTGCAAGCCTCATAAAAAAATGCTTCAGAGAATCACTATGTTCCTGAGCTCCCTGGGAAGGAATGGTACAAGAGAGCAAATGGAGCCAGAAGACAGAGTTCACAAATTTAATTAACAGGTATTTTAAAGCAGCAATGTAATTATATATTATGGAACTTCAAGGCTCAATACTCCTATAAGCTTTCCCACTCTCCAATAAAATATATTTAACATTTTAAAAAGTCAGAGAGATCTCATCTCAGGTCTGTTAGATTTTAAACAACCTATTGATAAAGGAAGACTAAGGCACTTCAGTGTCTGTGGCTAAGTAGTGCAGAAGGGGATTGTATCGGCACCACCTGACCCAACACACACTGTCTCCTCCTGCTCAGTCACCCACGTACATCTGGTCCAACTGGGGCGGCTTTCACCTTTATTGAGGGAAAGTTCTGCACACTCAGAGCTGCACTGCTCCAAATCATAACAGTTCTGTTACCTCCCCCAACGGCAACTCCTTCTGCATTAGAAATTAAAGGAAGTCAAGGTAAGACGAAAATCAAAATTTTAACTATGTATTAAGTGAGAACTCTTCATGTGATGAATTTAGCCTGTGAGGCTTTATTTTTTGTATTTCTAGCAGTAGCTAGGTTTTCCAGATGGAAAGATGATGCTACAAAGCACAGCACATATTTGTCCATGAAATTCTGTTGTTATGTCTCTGGCTGAATATTCATTATGAATCAATCAGCGTATTTTACTGGTATGTCTCACACAGATTGGCTCTGGCTCTTACTGCCTATCAACATGTTGATTTACCAACTGGCAGATCCTTTTATTTTTTTATTTATTTATGCTCAAGCTTATTTCAGGGCTAATATTTATAGAAAAAAAAAGCCTAAAATAAAACACAGAAATAACTAAAAACGTTGAAAACAGGAAAACAAAAGAAAACTCTGATCAACTATACGATTCCATCCAGTTCTATTCACTAAGTGTAAAGAAGTGTACTGTTGTCCAGGCTTGGCCTAATCAGTACCTTGCAGTACTGGTGTTTCCATCTTACTGCAAACAGCTTCAACTGACCCAGGCAAAAGCTTAATGAGGCAGCACCTCCTGTCTTCCTTCCCCAGACATGCATAATGGGAACAATGCTTACTTGTTTCTAAAAAGTCTGTTAACTTAATATCCAGTGTCCTGCACTGTATTTGGCAGCCGCTGCCAAATGCCAGAACACAAACCGGGCCAGTGTGATGAGGCTCAGCTCACTGAGGTTCAAGCATTACTGATAGCATCTTCATATATGAAAGTACATAAACGTATGTCTCAGTCTATTTTTGAACCATTTTCATAACTGCCTTATTATTTTTACCTTGTTTCCTGCAAAGACAGGATAATACTGACTAGAAAAGATATAGCTGTGTGTTACACTACTTTTTAGTCAGTGATCTGTGGCGCTTCACTGTTTTCAGTGTCAAACTACAGTCAGATTAAGCAGACATCACAGATCACTTGATATTTTGTTACATTTGTCTCCGATTGATCCTAACTAACACTTCCAAAACAATTCTTCAGCCTAGTCAAACCATTTGACATCAGGGGCCCCCCAAATGAACCTTGGATGGAAACCTGCGATTTTAACAGACTTCAGATGTATTAACCTACCCCGGAACGAGACAGCAGATGAACACAAACGAGCATGTCAGACCAGCTGCTCAAGAGAAGCTGTCACAAGTCTGATCAGAACGACAAAGTTCCATACAAATTTTCAAATTAAATTTTTCCAGATGGAAAAAGAAAGTGTTCAGAAAAAAAGTGGAATGAGTTCAGCCCTGTGCCTAGTAAAATTAGTATCTCACCTTTTGTCGTAAACCCGTAAGACACACACGCCTGGGGAGATTTCTACTTGACAACCGGTGTCTACTGCCATCTGACTGCACTTAACCTGGCTGACTGACATTAGCTCAGCAGTCAACCCCAAACGTATTTTCTTAGGCATAAGGAGCTAAAAAGAAGTGCTATACAGAATCACTATGCACATTCTCTGAATACAGATAATTCTCCTTTTCACAGAATACAGTGAAAAAACACACAGAGAATATAGCTGATATAGCTGCTTTTATGGTACCAGTTAAATACTATGGGCTGAAGCCTATTTTACCTAGGGATTAATTAGTGAGGTATTTAACTCGGACTGGAGAGTCTTTTTCAATTTGAAGGAAAAGGGTAAAGGCCTCGTGTAAATGAGAGCGAGATGCTTAAAAAGAGTTGTGAAGTGTCATTTAAGAACTGTCAAAAAACTGCCAGTCTTACACTGATGAACTTGCAACTGCAGGATGTATAAATAAAATTATACAGAGTCAATACACCTTCTTAAGTATGAAAGGAAGTTTGAAGGACAAATTAGAAGAACTGGAAAGCCACTTCCATGAGAAAATGAGCTGCTCCTTATTTTAAGTTTTACTGGTTTCCTGTTCTTCTCATATACCTCAGCCCACCAAGCACACCCTTAAAATGCAGGTCATTTTCAGTACGGGAAACACTATGGCACTGTTCCAGACCAATAAATAAATAAATGAATACTACTTCATTTATATTCTCAGACACGTTACTTTAATGACTTCTTAAAGAGCAAATATTTTCACTCTTGGTAATAGTAATTCAAAATTTTTTTAATGTGTTTCAGCTTAAGATCTATGTTTCATGTGAGAACTCTTAACTGTTTGGCTGAAACATTTATATAACATCAGCTTCATGGAAGAGTAACTAAGATTGTTTTAAATAAATGTTATGATTTTACATTTTATGAGTGAGAAAGTTAAAAACAAGACTTAAAAGCGAGAGCAGTAGAAGTTTATGCCCAAAGTGCTAACATTGTTTGCATGTCCTCCATACAACTCTGGTTTAAAGAATCGATTACTGTAGTAAACCATGAAAATTCAATATTTAATTTACTTACAAGGAATAAGTCACAAAAGCTGATACATTCTGAAAGGGCATGTGTGTCTGTTGCACTCGCAGAAAAATCAACATTTTTGTATGGAAATAAGAACAACATTTATTCATCACAATAGCAAATGAAATCTTAAAAATATCTGATGGTTTTGTTCTCAAACATTCCACTGCTCATAGTTTGCTGTATTATCTTGCAATCAAATGGAACACTCTATGCATTATGCTACATTTGTCATACATGTTCAGATCCACATGGTCATACACTGTAGTCATTCTAAATTGTACATGCAATTCAGGGTATGTTAGCAATTGTTTAGAGCTTTTTTTTAATTACTAAACCAACAAAATCTGAAGTAACAAAATATGTATGATTATTTTTATTTAATATATAATAGTGTGCACATCAAATGGGCAAAAGGGATGGAAAGATATTGCTTTTCCTTGAAAAAAGATTAAAGGACAGAAGGTAATTCTAAGACTTACTAGTGCTGGCACATCAAATATCCCACATTCAAGTGGAAAGTGCGCTTTAGTAACGCAGGAGTAACACTCCAGCCATTCACTTTCCAATAACTGAAATTTTATGAACATCAGATTGCACACAGTGTGGTGACATTGTGGCATCAGCAATTGTTCTGTCAGCAATTCTTTGTCCTTCTGTTAAAGCAGCTTATTTTAGAAGTGTATTTCACTAAGTGTCAAGAGTATGACGACTACTTCAGCTCCCCATTTGGCGTACAATTTTGGCAGAGTACGTCTGTAAAGTAAGCTTCATATTGAAATGTTTGACTAGTGAACCCATTCAAACAGTATGCTCAAAGACAGCTTTTGGTTTGAAATTTTAGCATGTGATACTGAAGATGTTCCTCTCATCAACAGTGCTAAATAGTATAAAAATATACAGAGCAACTCAAACTTTAAAAGGAAATTCAGTCATTTTCCTGAAGTGAGTCTTGCAAACACTTCTGAGCTGTACCTCACTCTCATCCAATGCCACTCACCTAAGTTAGTAGGTCACACATTAGGAGCTCCTGGTAGCATAACTGATAGAACGAGTTGAACATCTTAACATATTACGTATTTCTTACTGTACTAGTAGTGTCTATCTGATTGAACAAACGTACATATCAAGTCAGAGTCAAATGATTCTAACATAATATTTGTTTGTAATGAGGTAAATTTAAAACAAACATTAAAGCTTCTTACATAGAAGCGTTTATTTTTTTGAAAAAGGTAAAGGGTATCTTTTTTTTTATTCTAACTGAAGTTCACAACAGTTGAGTTGATTTTATTAAAAATAAAAAACAATATCCCCAAGACCTTTGAAAAGAGATCCTCTAAATTTTATTCCATAAGTGTGAAAATACCATGTCATAGAATAAATATTTTTGTACCTTGTAAGAAACAGAGTAGTCATATGGTATAGTGGCCTCATCTAGGAAGTGGTGATGACACCTTAACTTACATCAGTAAATAAATTGGGTTGGCTTCCTGAAGTACTGACATCTCATTCTTTCAGCACAAGTATGAATGCCTTTATATTTACTTTTTAAATTTCATTTATTCTAATTTTTAATGGGCTATTTCATTACCAGACAGCTGCTGGTTTCGCATTATTTGTGTAATTTAATCGCAAATGGGTGTTATGTCTACCTATCCATGTTCTCTCTTCACAGCAGACAGAAATATGTTCTTAGCCCCAGCTATGAGAATTGACGAGTTCAAGCTGTACTTTTAACTCTGAATTTGTCTAGTTCAATCGCTGATCTGTCACTAAAGATACTGGCTATTACACTAAGGTGAAATAAAATGTTAAAAGCACAAACCAATAGCAGAAAAGAAGAGCTTGCTTAATGTTAACAACATTAATATGTCAGTTCAGCCTTAGAAAGGTCTTCTGCAGGATCCAAGAATATGATGAGCCTCTGTTGTCTTAATAATTTTAGATTTTCCTAAGGGACAATGTAGTCTTTCAAACAAAATATTTTTTCTCTTGTGCTGAAAGTTTTCCTTTCTATTAATTTAGTATTGCAGTTATATTTTTTGTAAGTGGCTGCAAGTTGCACTACTTAAGCTGTCCCAATGGCTTAATTTCATTTATCTCTATAAAAGTGACATATGGGAAGAAAGAGTAAACCTTCTGTTTTGTGTCATTTACAGTTAGGAAGAAATAAGAGCTGCAGAGTAAATTTTCCTAGATTTGTTACATATGATAGAGTTCTTGTTTGCCTCTTTTTTTAAAAAAGTAGAGGTAGTGAGCTTATTGGGAGGGTGGTTTTATTAAAATAATTTGGATTAACATTCACATTGAAAAATCTGCCGTACTTATTGGAAGGCTGTTTCCTCAGTAGAACTGAAGGGTAGCATACGTCACTTGCATCAAGTGACTTCGCAGTTTTCCAGCTCAGGCAATATCTTCCCCCAGCTTGTCAATAGGAAATATTACATAAGAACTTATAATAATTATGTCTCTGCAGCTAAAATACAGGTATGCATGACATTTTGTACACATTCAGTCTGCTCTGGAGAACATACAGAACCTCTTTAAGAACCCTGACGTGTTGCTTCAACAGATGTTCCAAGCAACGAGGTGTTCACCAGGTAGTGAGAGACACGAACACTTCATGTCAAGTCAATTAGACATATGACAAACATTTAACTGTGTTATGGAAAAGAAGCTTTGACTGCTTTATACTTTGATTGGCAGAAATACTCAAAATGCCAGCTGCACAAGTTACATTTTACCAATACTTCCATTATGCATCTGAAAATAAAATAAATTGTGCACAGCAATGTTTCAAAACTGGATGAACTCAATCATATCATTCTGGGAACATAATTTCTGGATAGTTGAGATGATTCTCACTAGCTCAGAAGACATAAAAATTTAACACATGGCAGCTCTTGTTTCTACACAGAAAAAAAAATCAGGGTCTGCTGTAGCTAAATATGGGATACTTTTGTAATGATATGACCACTATACCACATTGCTTTAAATGTCAGTATTGATATTCAGCATGATTTCCTACGTATGATGGCTCAAGTCAATTATAATGACAGATAGCATCCTACTGGGTTATCTGATTACCTCTGACCTTTTAACAGCTGCAGCAAGCCAAAACAGCCTGAAAGAAGAACTCATGCATATATGACACAAAGCTGGAATTTCATATCTGAGCCTCAGTCAAGAACACATTGAATGTCAGCAGATTTCTGACAAAGCCTATAGCAAATAATTTCTTGGATGGTTTGGCACCACAACAGTCTGTCATTTATTATAGCTGAGTACTGACAGGAGACATAAACTTGATTAATTTTATATCAATACATGATATAAAAGTCATTACAACACATAGTTCATTTTAAAAACTTGGAATCCACTACCCAAAGTAACCATTCATTTTGCTTATTATTTCTTTTATCAGAAACTTGGTTAGACGATTTAAGGCTTCATGCGCTTAACAAGAAAACAAAAATCAATATTAAGTGCAATTGTGCATATTCAAAAATAAAGCACATATTTTTTGAACAGATTACTAACCAGCTATTAGGAGAAGTCTCTCACTGCTCTGGTGTCCTTGCTCATTCCTCAGAGATAACTAGTCAAGTGTTAGTCTGATAACTAATCAAAAGCTTAACTTCTTGTTGCTAAAAGGCTCCACAACCGCTCAACCCAAATCCTGTTACTTATAGGAAATAACAAACTAGATCTCAAATATTTCAGTCTGTTTTAACCACTAGCAGCAAAAAGGTAGGAACAGAATGAAAGAAAGTGTGTTTTATTTTGTATTTCCAATGTAATATTATCTTCAGTATCTTAGCGCTTGGAAGCAGGGGCAGTATGTTGGCTTGTATGTTTAGAACACACCTTATCTTTACACCATAACATTATATGATAAAATCAGAGAACACATTCATTGCCTAAGACAAGGAAGCTTTACAATCTCAATGCATCCCCATCATCCATGCTCCCAGTCATTATTCTGAAAAAGCCATCCAAAATGAAGCTGTGTCTGTTTCTGATAATAAACTGGTATTAACTCTAATTATCTTCATAACCTTCAATAAGTTTTCATGGAATTTTCCTTCAAACTGGTGATACTGGTTAGAAATTATTTTAAATCCTCTCTACAAAAAAGCTCTTAACTCGCTACCAGTTATAGAACAATAAAATAGTTCCAAAATTCAGAGGAAGTGCCAGCTGTACTTCAGTGAACACCACAATTGCCATTATCTTTATCTGGACCACAGTTTCACCCTTAGAAATCAGTGACAACAGAAGATACCTCTATTGGGAGTTGAATGAGAGAATGAACAGTACAGTAGAACCCAATGGTTACATATATTCACAAATAAACTTCAGATAAGAAAAACAAAAACTAGAATCAATCAACTTTTAAAATTTATGAACAGCTACATTTGTAATATCTGGCTAACAAATAAAAAGTAAAAAATCTACAGATTTTTGAAGGAGAATATGTGATTTTGTCTACTCAGGAACTATCACAAAATAAATTTAATGCAGGCAGTTGCAAAGGTCAGCCTAAGCAGGCAACAACCTTTTGGGAGCTGTCAACATTTTTGGCAAATTTAATTATCCCCAAAATAGAGACATGTGTGATGCTATGGAAAAGTTATGGAAGAGCACAAGGTTTATGTTGAATTTGTGAGTGGGAGACAACAGAGGGAACAGAGGCTGTGCTTAACACAGCTATGGCCTGCCAGCTTCATTTTCACACCAAAAGCTGAGGTGTTGCAAACAAGGGATAAATCCTAAAACTACACCTAAGATGGAAAACAGAAAATGGGTACCTGTGTTAACAAGCCTCAGGGTGATGGACAGCATATTTCATATCTTTTGTCCAGTCTGAATGTGTGTTCTAGGAGAGGAATGTCTGAGCAAGAAGGTGGAGTTGCCCATAGCTTGAGACAAAAGACTGTGGAAAGGAGGGAGCCTCAAAAAATAAGACAATAAAAGGCCTCTTCCGTGGGCTCAGAGGGGACTATGCACGAGCCAGAAAGCCATTGAACTGAGTGAACTTGAGCTGAGGGCAAGCGTCTTTTCAAGGACTGGGATAAAGCAGGTTTCAAAACATTTCTGCCTGTATTTTGTCATACCTATTGACTTCCAGTTGCCCCTAAAAACTAATTACGCTAGTTCATACACTCAAATGAAAGCTGTTGCTTCTTGATTGCTTGTTTTAATTTAAAAACCTTTCTGATCTCTTTGGGAGCTCATTTTAAAAATGGGTTTGCCCTAGTCCTTTTGAAGGTCCCATCACAGCCGTACATCATGATCTCACCCTCAGTAGCACCAGCTGCACATTTCCTAGGTCTCTGGCAACCCAAGTACATCATCATTCCCTTACCCTGAGGGCTCTGCCCTGGCCTATAATGTTCCCACAGTAAAAATACTGACACCTGATTCAATGGAATGGGGACCTTGTCTCCAATGAGTTTCAGAAAACTAAATATTTAAGAGATGAAAGAATGCAATTAGGATAGTAATACATACCAAACAACTTTAATAACCTTTATAAGCACAGAGAATACCCAGTTTATTCAGCTATCATAAAACAAATATTAGACATACTCTGGGAAAAAGAAAAGACATGTTATTTCTGTTCAGAAAAGTAATTAAAAAGTGAACAGAATGGCTTGGCAGCTGCACAATAATCCTCTGTGATATCTGAAACCGCCCATACTGGTGCAAGACGCTCCACCCAGCATCACCAGACAAGAATATTGCTGCAGTCAATGGAAGGCATCCAATTTACTGGAGATGTTTCTACTAGCCAGGAATCAAAAGAGTCATGACACTAGTTTCAAGTGAAAATTTGGAATATTCACATATTACACCTAAAAACAGTAACTGAGAGGAACGTGCCAGAGCCTACTACTGTGTTCTTTCGACAAGCAACACAAGAACTTGCTGATTCTGAGACTCAGTGCAGTCAATACATGTCTGCAAGAGTATAGCAGTCTCTCCTCTGAAATATGTTACAGGAAAGGACTGCTATTTGTAAAGCTCTGTATACATGCTGTAACATCTAGTACAACAGAAAAGTCAATTAGCGTGCAATCCAAGCCTTGCTTTGGAGTATTATCTGCATGCAGAATAAAGTCAGTAAACAGTAAGAGCATGCTATTTCCTTGAACAGTGGAGAAAATGAGAATGGTTTAATCAATACGATGACAATTTAACTTTTGCTATCCTGCTAGTCTACTCAGTAAACATTTATTGTGCAGGAAGGGTATGTACTGGAAACAGGGTAACCAGAGGAGAAAAGACCAGTTAGTGGCTTCCTAGGAAGCCAATCCTGTTACGTATTCCAAGAGATGCTTTACAAAAGAAATGATCCTTGAAAGCCTGGCTACCAGATATCCTATATAGCCCAGTTTCTCTGCCTATATTTACCTTAGAGATTTCATTTTAAACCTTCAAGATTTCAAGAACGGAGAGCCTTTCCCCCTCCATTCTGTATGTGCTAACCCTTGCCTGAAGTAAATGCCTAACCACTGCATGTTTTACCAATCTGTTATAAAAATGGAAGGTGGAGAGAAGAAAGAGAAGATCACAGTGGTATCATGGTGCAGCTGACTGCTTCTGTACTTCATGCAAGGTGAAGCCAACTGGTATGGTCTGATCTCTACCTTGCCAGAGAGAGGAATGTTTTGTATCTGCTGTGGTGCAGTGCACTTTGTACCAGTCAAACCCCACGTGCTTCCACTCCAGTTTACAAGTAAAATTTGTGTATTAGACAACTTCTATGAAAAATTTGAGATCCAGTTATTTTTTGAGGACAACTGAAGCAAGGAGTTGAGCATTTAAATTTTGAGCCGTAATGCTCTGGTCTGCCAACTTCATTTTCACTTCAAATGCCAAGGTGTTCACAATGGGCTAAATCCTGAAACTACATCTAAGGTGGAAAACAGAAAATGGGTCCCAAAGTGCCTAAACTAACCTCATCTTTGATAAACTGGTCTTAGCTGCCAATAAACTCTCTAAGCTTCCAGAGAAGATACCTTCTCTTGTGCTTTCAAACCAGAAACCACAAGCCAATTAATGCTTTGTGAAAAAATTACCGTTAAGGTTGTTTTTCAAACTCAGATGGTGATACTTTACAGTAAGTGGACTTTATTTAATGCTCAATTAAATTTTAATTGCTTGGTGACACTATTCATAATCATCAAACTAGCTAATGTTTATTAGCCATTTCTGATAGAGTATAGAACCTCGGATCTCTACGTGAATTTGAAAAGGAAAAAATAAATTTGATACAGTTGCCAGCCAAACAATCACATTAAACACACCTCCCTTGCTTTAATGCTCATGTGCCTTTAAGATATTTAGTGTTTTAAACCAACAAAGTACATGCAATATACTGCAGAGATTAGGGTAGAAACACCTCACAGAACTTGAAATTATTGACACAGCATTAGTGGGGCTGTAGACAGCCTCACCTTCATTACTGCTTTCTCAAAGACAGAAGTCACCAGATACACAGGATTTCACTTACGTTACAGAGGAACCAGATATTATGCTATTTCTTTTTCAACCAGACCCTTTTAATGCTTTTAATCAGATATGCAGTTACTCAGTTGATTCATTACAACATAATTGAAGGTAAGCTCTTTACAGAGATGTAGTTATTTCGTCATCCCTTTCCCTGTTCTCATTCCTGTCCTAATATATAGTAGGAAAATTTAAGAAATAGGGATCATACAAACTGATATTAGGGAAAAAATATTGGAACTCACTTCTGTGCAAATGCTATAAATCACAGAACCACAGAATTGTAGCCTTTGGAAGGGACCTTTGTGGGTCATCTAGTCCAACCCTCCTGTTGAAGCAGGGAAAATCACCCAGCAATTACTACTTCACAGTAATTTTTTAATATTATCAGACACTTCTAACAGCACCGTCTTAAACTAACAAAGTTATTCTCTGACAGCCAGACATTTTAATGCTCACCTCACTATCAGCAGTCTTTCCTCTCACATTTCTCCTCTGGCACACCCAAATCCTCCAAAGCAACCTGTTCCCTTGCTGCCTTCCAGGCATTATGTTTTCACAGCAGCTGTTTCTAATGGCTAGTTTGATGACAACTGGTGGAAGTAATCAAGCCCTTCATCATCCCCCCTTGACCTGCTGCCTGGCAGGTCATGCATTTCCCACTATGGAGATCAGGCATTACTAGAAAACCAGTGTATAAACATTTGAAACATGGACTTCATATGTGGACATAATCAACATAGAAAATTTAAGCTACTGCTACATAGAAGAAGTTTTTTAAGTCTGGGCAATAAGAGTAGGCTGGGGTTTTTTTCACTTCAGTTTTCTCAGGGGGACTAAGGTGATGACCTTTGTGTTGTCTACTATCAGAACCTCACAGAAAGCTAATTGTGGCTTTGAGCAATTCAGTTGTTTTAGGAGGGTATATATTTACAATGGGTAGGTATGAGAGGAGGTGATGAATTGCTCTCTGGAGAGAAAACACAGAACTCAACAGAGCAGCAAGAGGAAACCCTTGGGAATGCCTTTTTCTGTCACCAGTTTTTCAGGTTTACACAAATATCAGCTGATCTATTCATTCTAATGCATAGCTTTATCAGGAGTGGGGTTTTTTCTGTTTCACCACCCAGATGAGTAAGAAGTCTAATATTTAGTTATAAAGAAGTTTGTTTTCTGACTCTACTTTCCTCTGACTCTACTACATTTAGTAAGAGAGTCCCTGTAGAGATCACTGTGTGTAGTTGTCTTAAGTGACCTATGCATTTGCTTTCTTCTTCTGATGACCCCAGCAGTGTGTAGTGCTAGTACCACCTATAGTCAATTCATGTGTGTGTTTCTAGGTGCAGAACAACAGGACTAGAACATTGCAGGGTTAGAAGTTAGACCTCCGTAAAAGAATCTGTTCGGCAGTTGAAAGGGAAAAGTCCATGCCTCTGCCCACAGCATATACATGCTTTAATGCATAAAGAGTTATCATGACTGTACTTTTCAACTTTATGGTATGGTATTATAGCAGCCTATAGCATTAGAGTGAGAATGACACATTTCCTGTTGGAATCCATTTCTATGTCGTTTTCTGAGCCGTTTCCTCTGTTCCTTCTTCTAATTAAAAAAATCCCTCTCTCACATTTTACTGTGAGCAACATTTCTTCAGTTTTAGTTACTAGCTTTAAATCACTTCCAAAAGGCAAAATTAATTTTAATGCAGTATTTTATATAATAAATCAATTATGTGATGAAATTCACATCCAACCCAGTAAATGATCTTCAAACTTTTCCAGAATTCATTTGGTAAAGTTTAGTTAGGAAATAATACTCTCATCTCTTTCTGCTACACATACTGTGAACACTTAATTTTACACATTTAAACAGCCTGACTTGTATCAAGTAGACCCCTTATGCATTATTTATACCACCATGTAGATAAGTCCCAACATGAAAATATCATCTAAATGTTCATTCCCAAATGTAATGTCTTAATTGTTTTGTCTGTGCTAATTCTCTTAAAATTGCCTCTTTAATCATTAAAAATAATTCAAAAAACTTATTCTTTTCCAATCCTTGGCATACAATTTAAAGAGATCAAAATTTTTTTCCTTGAACTTAGAATGCTAGTCAGAAGACTGGACTCCATGTCGGGACAGGACTCAGAGAGGCACCATGCTCTTGGATGTAGAACGCTGAAAGTTTCACAACTCTGAAAGGTACATTGGCCTGGAGGTCCAGAGGAAGGCACAGGACGGAATAATTCACAGAAAGTCTACCTGGTGTGCTGTCTAGATGTATCTTAAGTAGTTGTTGCATTAGCTTGATTAAAACACACAAGTTGCAAAGGGAATGGAAATGCCTGAGTCCTCATTTTCAGCTGAGTTGACTGGGGGTTACCTCCATGTCCCTGGAGTGCATTAATACCTTAGACACTTTGATACCTAAGAAACTGTCATAAGAACTCAACAGCATGTAACATAGTTCCCAGCTACATTTAATTAGTAAAGCAAGCATATCTTTTTCCCCATTCTGTTAATACATTATGATTAAACACTTGTCAACCCACAATACATTTCCAACAGTGACTTAAGGTTATGGCTGTACTTGAACAGCAAGTTATGTGATAGTCTTCCACAGGGCTTGTTAACATTATCAGAATTACAGGTGAACAGGAAAAGTTATCCCTTGGGTATAGGATAAGGGACTTTAAAATGCTATCACCTTCCTTTTACTAGCTCTTTCAATAACGCTCTTTTTAAATTAAGTCAAGAAAATAACATACCTCTTTTCAGATTTCCTGTGAAGTAATTACAGCTGTACATCCTTTACTATCATGTAATTTAAAATAAAAATTAACCAGTATTAAATATCGATTGCTTTTCTCAATCATTAGAATGATTAGAACCAAGCATTTATACTGTTAAAACTGGCATCTTTTTATTCAAAAAGATGCTATTAGTAAGTGTCACCAGTTACTAAAAGGGCTATTTTATATAAAATTTCTGAAAAATGTGATTTGCTTTTTAAATATGATATTATTTTCAAAGCCAGCAGCTTTCTTTAACTTTTTAGAATGAAGTAATATCTTGCCCTTTTTAAAAATTAAGGATTGAGTCTGCGGGTGGCACTGTTTCTCTTCAGGAGGAAAAACAGCCACACGCAATGAGATCGAGTCCAGCACGTCCTGGTGAAGCTGCTGAATTTATGCAACGGACACTTCTCTTAAGGAACGTAATTAAATTGAACATATGTATGATGTACACTCTAAAGCTATTAATATAGTCCCTCTATATCATATAGTACGTGACACATCATTTCTGTTTGGACTGCAAGTAATTTAAGAATTTGAAGATGAATCTTCAACAGATTTACACAGATTAAGGTTTAATGAATTAATGAATTTAGCAAGCTTAATTGACCAAAATTAAAAGATACTAGAGAGTGTAGAATTCAGCAAACAATACTGACTAAATCCCATACAGGAGCTCATGCCAGTAGCTTCGTTTAGGGTATGCCATATAAAGTACATGCAATGTACCTTCATCCTTACCTCAAACAAGCTTTTGAACAGTCAGGATTATTGGAAATTTAATTGCATTTTTTGACTCTCGTAATGCAGACATTATAGATGTAACAAAGCAACTAATAAGGGAATTCCGATAACGTATTTAGTGTTGGTATTGTCAAGTGTGTATCATAAATATATGCATAGATTGCTGGATTGCTGGTTGATGACAACACAAAGCGAAGGCCAAGTGATCAGTTTTTAATCTCGAAATTGCTATGCATGTGAAATTGCAGAACTGTGTGTTAATTTGCTGTTTAACAGCATATAAATAAGACACAATCACCTTTTTACTGAGGAACAGATAAGCTTATGTTCTTGTTATTTATAAAACCCTTCTACATCTTCACCAGAACAGAAGATACGAGGCACACTTCTGACAACACACATGCTAATTACACTGCATTGCAATAAAATATGAAGGACGTGAGTAAAATATACTCACCTTTATTTTGTCACTGCGCTGTGACAGCACTTGAGACACAGGGTGATCACAAGCCCCTCTATTCCAGGAAACAGCAACCTCAGACTCCCAAACTTCGACAGTCCTCATGCTCTTGGTCTGAAATTGAAACCATAGTCTTAGTCACAACCAGCATTTAGAAACAGCAATAAATACCTCCTCAGAACAATACTATATATAACTATACTGTACATTAACTGACTGAGCACCATCTCCTGCATATAAAAACCCAAACATGCAATATGTGACAACATGCATGAGGTCCTGAAAATGTTTCCTAGAATTCTGTTGTCAGGAAACCTTCATTTGAATGCTAAATGTCATAAGATTTATTGGCATGTAAATATCATATTCAGAAGCACATCGTTCTATGAGCTAGGACTTACAAATCTGGAGATATGCCATGTCATTACATATGGGATGTAAAAGGTGCTATCAGCTAGCAGCATGATTATTTACCTCAAAAGTAGTCACAATCTCATTCACATTTCAAAACAAATAATAGTTACATAATATTTTTTACTTCTCTGTATTATAAAAGATGTCACATAAATACACCTGTATTGTAAAAGTCTATTTAAGAATTCCGTATTACAAGAATTACATCTCCATTATGTGGAAGAGCTTAACACATTTTGTAACCTATCACTGAAACCCTACAGCATCCATACAAATAATACATTCAACACATTTTGCAATTTTGAAAATAAATAGGGCAATTTCTCCACCATCAACTACTACACAAGCTAAGTCCTAGGAGATTTCGTCCTCATCCCTATTCTCCGGCAACAAGACCCTCAGAACATAAAAAACCATTTCTGTGTATAAATATAAATATTTTTACTTCAAGTTTCCCTCTTGGTTGTTCTTCTGTTCCTTTCTCAAAGTATTTATATGTGGTTTACACGAAAGAAAACAGTTTTCTGCATATCGAAAGTATAGACTGACTATGGATTTGTATAACTTCAGCAGTCCAAATTTCAGGTGGAAACTTAAAAATGTGTTTTGAAGTATCCAAAAGGAAACCATGTTCTTCTTGATGTTGCAAGAGCATCACTCAGCAAATGTAAAATTAGATAAATAGGAACAGCAGCAGCAGAAGAAAAGGAGTGTTAGCCTCAGGGGAAATTAAAGGAGACGTGCTATTCTCTAGCTGCACGATCCTCATTAAAGACTCTGAAAAACGCGTTTAAGGACACTTTTCACTCTGCTACTTTTTCAACGTCTCTCTTTTGCCTGCTGTTGTTGTTTTTCTAGAGGCCCCAGTGAAAAGTCTCCTACAGTTTACAATGCTTTAGGGCTGTTTCCTCCTTGGTTCCATTCCTGAGCGAGTAATTCTGTTTCAATAGCTGCTGTGAATAAGATTCCATTTTACACATTTCATTTCCCTGGTTTTGTAGGCAGCCACCAAAGGAAAGGAGGGCAGAGGAAGCAAGGTAGGACAATGGGAACCTTCACTCGCATTGTTCAGTAAGGACACAGAGAGGGGCTGAAGGAGCAGGGAAGGAAACAGAAACAAGTCTCAGCCACTCCAGCAAGAACCTACTGTTAGATCATTTACATCTTGTTACAGTTCCATGCCACGGCAGTTTTTGCAATCAGAAAGTCTTCCAAGGAGCTTTCCCAAATCTGGCACGCCACAGCCAGACGTGGGTCCATTGTGTGAACACTTCAGTCTGATTTGGGCCTGAAGGAGCTGATCAGAGAGCTGATAGTGCTTCACCTGCCATTTCACAGCCAGACTCTCCCTTGTGCGGCCTTCGTGGGCTTAGGCAGCAGCAAATCTGCCCCTCTGTACTCACCAGGAAATCTGCTAACCCCACACCTGCAAGGTAAAGTAAAAGAAGGATTATTTTTACTACACAGACACAACAGGTAATTATTTTGTGTACTTAGAATCAAAAGTTCGTGTAAAAAAAATCAGTTTCAAATTTTGAAAAAGTAAAAGCATTTCAGTTATTACTGTGCTTTCATCAAGTAGGAAAGGTCTCAGACTTTCTTAACAGCTGTTTTAGTTGCATTTCTTGATGCAGTTTACTGAGCGAATGTGTTCTGAGAGCTTTAGATTGAGATTTATTTATCCTTTTGCTAATCATGAATCAACCTTCTTTTAGATCAATTAACTAAATCACTTTGGAGGCAGCTCAATGCACTCTTTATGGATGAAAACCTTTGTTCTTTATTGCCCATAATATCTCTCCACCCCAATAAATACAATTAATAACCTGCTTGTTCACTAGTGTTTGTAACTTCCAGCGTTTCACAGCAACTCATTTCTTCTGACTTGCTAACAAAAATAGATTTGAGTAAAACATCAATATTAATATGTGCTTACATTCTGCCTTCTGTTCTTTCAAAAGTACTTAGTTTTCACAAAGAACTTTATAATGGTATTACTCATGTCACTATAAGACCTCAATGATTTTTTAAAAAACTCTTTACAAGTAAAAATATGTTACACCTGCAATACGTTTTAGTGGTTCTTGCATGTAGCATACATAAAAGCAAAATAAATTTAAAGTTTCTACTCCGCAATTCCCAACTAGAAAACCTATTTAATTACAGTATTTATTAACACAGGAAAATATCTGGTCCTAATTTCTTCCGCAGTTTCAGCAAGACAGGGCCCTTGATGTATTACAGTTCCTGTAATAGTACCTATATCCTTCCTTTTGTTAAAAATCATCCTGAGATGATAATTATTCTAGCTGAGGGCCAGGGATTCAATAACAGCCGAGACAAACATGACCTGCCAAGAGCTGGACTGCTTTGCTCAGAGTGCATTGGAGTCAATTCGTGTTTCACCCATCAGGCCAGAGGCTCTCTGGCCATCTCGAAACGGGATCCAGCAGCCCTACGCTCCGTGCTGTCATGTTAGTTCAGCTTTGAACTCGTATGCGAGTCCAAATCCCTCACTGCACATACTGTGCTGATTTGTACTTGAGGTTGGTTCTGGGAGGGAGCCAGCCTTGCCCTGGCAGCGAAGCTGTGGCTGCTGACGAGGTTGGCTCAATGTCCTGCCCCACGAGCCCACCTGACTGACAGCTACCTCAGTCAGCCATGGCCCCCCAAACCGCAGCCTCAGTCTTCTCCCCCAGGCCGAGTGAACCTGCCTCATGCCACTGACGGGTCCTGCAGCTCTGTCAGGGCTAATGCCCGCTGTCTGTATGGGCAGCACAGCAGGAAGGGAGCCAAGGACTGTTTCTTATTTGACCAAGGCTGTTGGCCTTTTTTCTCAGAGGCTCGGTTTGTGGCAGGTCAGAAGTGAAGCTGCTAATGGCTGAAGACACTGGCACATTTCTCAGTGACAGGCACCCCAGAAAGCCTCCCTTCACCTTCCGCACAACTCCAGGCAATGGGTGCTGACCCTGTCAGGAACACATGCAAGGTCCAACACTGACATGGAATGTGCTTTTGGGTCTAGGGATCTGGTTTTGGTAGGGTGGGGTGCCGCAGGCTCACCCCGGCAGGCTTCTGTGAGGAGAGGATGGGGCTGTCCAGTGCTGGACGCAGCCAGTTCCAGTCAGATTTGCAAGGGCCCCTCCACACGCAGGCCACTGCTGCATCAACGAGGCTGCTGGTGCCTCAGGAAAAATGCATTTGAGGAAGGGCAAAAGGCTGCCTGGCAGCAAGGTGTGAGGGGGAAAAAGTGTGAGAGATGGCCCTGGGAGCCGGGAAGATGGTGGGGGAGGAGGTGCCTCAGGCCTGGAGCAGAGACTCCCCTGCAGCCCGTGGAGAGACCGCGGAGGAGCAGATACTTCCCTGCACCCACGGAGGAGACATTTTTTGCCTGTGACAGTCATTGGTAAGTGATCTCGCTGTCTATCTCAACCCACGAGTTTTTTCATGACATTTCCCTCTGTGCTGTTGAGAAGTGGGAGGGCGAGAGCAGCTGGGGTGGGCGTCTGGCAGCCGGCCAAGGACAACCCATCATAGAGGAGAATCTAAATATTCACAGTATGCTGGTGCCATCATGGACGACAAGCAGGAATCTGAGAGAGTACACAGAGTACGTGGCATAAAAGCCCCTCTGCCATGATGTGACCAAGACCTACTGGTTCACATGACAGTGGTACCCTCTCCACCATCACCAAACAGGGTCGGAGGAGCATCTCCTCCTGGAACACCTGCCATTTTCACCAGTGCAGGTACCTTCCAGAGATCCTTCACTCACCTTGTCAACAAGTGACAGCACGCTTGTGCAGTAAACTCGCTGTTGATCAAGGACAGTCAAAGTACGTTGATTTGTTCTCATTGCAGAGAGATGGGCTGACTACAGTAGACTATGTGACAGCTAACAAGTCCAATTTATTCCTTTCTTGACAAAATGCTGTGCAAATGTGGCTTGGTCTCTCAGTTGCCACAGGTAAAGGTCTAGAAAAATAAGGTGGATCCAGTGCAGTATGAAACAGAAAAACTGCTCCCTTCAAATATGGCTAAGGTTAATTTGCCAGGCAAACTGTCCATATACATTACTCCATCATCACTGGCCAAATTCTTCCTTCTTGTGAGGTTAAATGCCTTTCTTATGATCCTTACTGAAGTTGCACTGAAAATTGAAGTGAATGTGGGGGATCACTTTATTTTATTAGGAATAAAGCTAATGCTTCCATTTCAAACAACCATAATATGAGGGCTCAACAATATTTTTTTGTTAAAAATCTTCCAGGCTGGAAAAAATTATGATTCTATTTCTCCATTCTACTAGTGAAATGAAAATAGAAGATTATATGTTTGTTTCATAACCTTTTATGCGATTTTTTTAATTCCTATGGCATTTGAAAACAAAATTATTCAACAGAATAGATGTACAATGCATTTTATTTCTTACGACAAAACAACCTGCTAAAAATATCAGCACACATTGAACAGCAACATTCAAAGATATTGGTAGGATTCATCACAAAATTGCCTACATATTCCTGGGAAGAACAGACTACAAAACTGTTCCTATGCATAGTCTAACTTCATGTTAATACTGCTGTGAATTAAAATCTGAATGAAAAAGTAGTTGAGAGGTTTTTCATCATCATAATTAATAATAATAATAATATAGGGTAGCATTGGAAAATCAGACCAAGCATGGAACTCTCGGGCTGCGACAACAGCTCCATTGAGACATCAGTATGAATAAAGGATTGTACATTTTTCAGATATTCTTTGTCATCTCCCTTTCCCAAAGTTTAAAGACCTTGGAGATTACTAACTTTTCCAGTTAATTAACCTAATTCATCATGTAATTTTAATGTCAAACATTGCACTATTCTTAACTCTCATTTCAAAGACTCATCCAGGAATATATTCATTTTCTCATTTAACTTGTGTATTTTACTGTTTTGCTATTACTTGGCATTCTTAGGATTATTTTTTCATATGACTAAAATATTAACTCTATTTGAGAAATATCAAATAACAGAGAGCACTTCTACCCATTGGAACAAAGAACAAAGAATATTTTCTTCATTTTTTTTTAATCTAGATGATAAAATCAGTCTTTTTAATGTAAATATCCTACTTTAATGTAAATCCTTAATAAAACTATATAATAAACAGAAATACGATAGGATTGTTACATTTTAAAAATTAATTATGAATTTACCTATTTACTTCAGTGGCTTTGGTTGAAAATGGATCATATCCATTTATTTAAAGAATTTAAAGAATCTTTTCTGTCTGAGATAGTTCTTGGTGTTTTTATTATCATTAAAGGTATAATCACCAAGGTAAGTGCACTGTGCCCTGCTCAGCTGAATAATACCGAAAGAAATACTGGAAAATAAAACATGCATCTCTTGCTTCATTGCTTTGTACAAGTACTACAGAAAGAAATATCAAAGGTAACGTAAGATGGATTTCAAACTGATCATGCAATTGGAAAGTTCAGTAGTATTCTGTAAACTTTTAAGATGGCTCTGGGGCACCACTGCAGAACTAAGATAAAAGAACAGAGACGATTATCTACTTTCCTAAAAGAACACTCTACCTGTAAGATGTCAGAGGTTTTGGACCATGATTAGTATTTTGCAGCTTAGATGTCTATCAATAGTAAAGACATTTTGTTTTAAATGAAACTTTCCTCTGTTGTTTTTCTTGTGAAATTTCTTTTTAACTCTATTGGTACTTACACCATTGATAGACTTTGTAACATACTTGCATTCAGCAGCTGTTAATTTGTTTTGCTGAGAAACTCCAGGAAGTAATAATTTACTGACTTCTCTTACCAAAAGCACTCATGTTCCAAATATTCTTTTCTATTTTCTACATGTCTTTTTTTCTTGTTTTTTTTACTTCTTAGATAATTTCTCTAAAACACAAAACAGGAAATCTCTGGGCAGATATTTCACTGAGTAGACCGGACAGTAGTTGAAAGCATGAACCTTTTGTTAGTAAGAACGATCTATAGGTTCATCTGCTGATGCAGTGGTATTAAATACTGTGGTACCACATGTTCGGTCCTAAAAGACCTTCCCAGGTTATACACTTGAGCGTGACAAAAGGACAATGTTCTCAGACTCCAGCAGGAATTTTCTTCTGCTGCAAAGACCTACCTCCTAGTTAGGCAGTCTTGTGATACCTGTCTGCTGGAAAATTTGCCTTTTCACCTGCTTCTAATTGACTGCTTCACACTGCACAGAAGCAGCAGGGAGCTCCCAAAGGGAGCTAATGGGGGCAGTACTGTCTGGCTGCTGATGGAGGTGAACAGAGAGCCTACATCTCTCTGTAGGCATCTTGCCTAGAATTTTTAATGCTGAGAGAAGACAGCTCTATTTGAAGGAAAATAGTTCTGGGGAGACAAGCAGAGTTTAAGCATTCTTTAATCTGCGAATCTCATAATTGTTTACAGTAAGGTTTCTTCTGTCTGTGACAAACCCCAAGAGTATGGCACTGTCACTTAAATTGTATTGAAAGCTGTGCACAAGGCTGTTTACAGGGATTTTTTTTTTTATTTCACATCATTATGACCTAACGATCAAGACATTACAGAAAAGTGCTAAATGCAGAGACATACCAATAGTAAATATAGCATCTATGCCAGATTTGGTTATCTCCTGCACTCTGCATTATTGCTACAGAGAGCAATAATGTGAATCATCTGATTAGAGCCACTCACAAAATTCTCAGCATCAAAACTGATGAAGTCAGTGAAAGCTGTGCCAGGATTTTACCTACTGTATTCAGCACATTGTATTTGCATTTTTACACAATGCAGGACGTTATAGCTGCTTTTTAACCTTATGTTTTTAAAAATCAAGCAAACCTCTTTTTAGCAAATTGTATTTGGATTTACAGAAGTTGCAGACTGAGTTTCTTCTCTACTTGAGAAATATGTTTCCTGTTACTGTTTCATAAAGCTAGATAAAAAGTTTGAAAATAAGTTGTATACCTTGAACTACAGTGGATGGGTTCAATGTGTTTATAGTTTAAAGCTCCATTAGGGAACCAAGCACAGAAACATTAGATGGAGCATTTCATTTGTACTTATTTTTTTATTTCTGTATTTTACAATTAAATGACTTGTTCAACCACACCAACAATTACAAAACATCAGATATCTGTGGTTTTATTGTCAGTCACCCACTGTTTTCCTGCTTGTGGAAGCCTCTTGGCTCTAACACTGATAAATACCACAGAATAAACTGTTTCTATATTTAAATCTATAAGCACTACATGGTTAGCAATAACTGTTGCAAGTATTGATTTTATCTTCCTCAGTTCAGGATAGTAATTCCATTTTCTGATTGCAACTTTGCTCAAACATTAAATTAGAAAATGTGGAAATGCAACCCATTGTTGAAAAGTAATTTGGAATGTTTTTATGCTTTTTTTTCATCTGAGAACTATTAGTAGCATAACAACTTCTTGCTTAGTGCTTGTAAATCAGCAACCACACTGAAAAGCAACATACTCCAGTGACGGAAACAAGATCAAGAAGTTAAGAATAAACTACTTCCATGTCTGCACTTGAATTGAAATTGGAAAATATGTAGCAAAAGTTCAAAAGAAGAACAAATGAACAAACAAACATGGGTTCAATTTATTGCATAGCCTGTGTGACAGCATTACTGAAACCTAGCCTGCAATTTTCAAGAGTATTTCTGTTTGCAGATCCTGTTTCCTTAGTGACCTATCTGCCTCAGCCTCAAAACCAGCAACTGCTTCACAGCTGGACATTAAAGATACTCCTTCAAAATAAGCAGAAACGGAAAATTTCTCTGTGCTCTGGGTGACTGAAGTGCCATCGTGACCTCATACTTGAGGTGCAATAAAGAGTGGCAACCCTACGATTATCAATGATGCTGTTCTAGGAGGAAAAAGGAGCTTTTAAAGCCCAGCTTTCCTCTGAGAAGCAACAGAATTTTGCTTTCAGTTGATTTTACACCCTTTGTAATTAACTTAAAAGTGCATTCCTTACTATTAGCCTTGAAAATCTAAATTGGGACCATGGAATTGAGCTGGATTGCTTTCTAGTAAAAGGTGGAAAATTTGAATATTTATAGCCATGCAACCTTCTTGTTTTATGTGTTGGTACAAATGCATCTTAGGTCAATTTTGTTGATACAACTGAAGGAATAGATTATACATCTGTTTTATAACACTGGGATTAGTAAGAATTTTAATATTCTTTGTATATACATCATTAATATGAGCAAATTATACCAGAAATCATGAGAGTTATAGATCTGCTAAGGAACAGGGGAAAAAGGGCTGGCTGTTTGCTCCTCATGACAGAATAGCTTACCGTTTTACCAACAAAAAGTAAAAAACAAAGAAACTCGCAGTGCTCGCTTGAAAATGGCTGTTCCCTGTACTTAAATTCTCCACTAAAATATGTTTTCCCAATCATAATAGATTTTAAAGTACAGTTATACTCTCAAGTTAAGTTAGATATTGCTCTGTATCTAAGACTTCTAGCACAAACCTGTATATATGATGCCTGATTATGTCAACTCATTAATATAAGTTCACTTGGTTAGCATGTTAATTTGGGCAGTCCAAAACTACTGAGAGAACTTCAGAATTGAATGTGGTGCAACAATCAGTTCTTACACCAGACACCTTTTATAACTGGATGAAACAGTGTAACTGCGTGAAGCTCCTCCAGGAGCGAAACTGGTATCTAAATAAGGTTGTAGCAGAGTGAGCAGCTCGAGAGCCAAGGAATGGGAGCCAAGATTACCGCCTTTGTCACAAACACTGTCTTTGACTTTAAGCTTCTAAAAACTATTTACCATAATTATATGTCAGAAGAACTTTGAGGTCTTTGAGTAAAAGATGCACTAAAAGTGCAGCTCTTGCAACCAATTCCCAACAAAGCTTTTGCAATAAATATCTTACAGGACATTACAAATATCTCCAACTACTGGTGATGTATTGATAGATTTGGAAATATTTATGGTAATCTGAAAAAGCATTCTTGTAATGCTAATGTGAAGACAGTATTTCCAGCTGAAGTACCATAGACCACATTCATATATGCCCTTAAATGACAATGAGCAATCTAAAAGCTTATTACCCTACAGCAGAGATGTCTTTAATTTTAATAAAAATATAACTGTGACATGCCTGACCTTATAAATAATATTGATGTAATAATTTTAAATATTATTTGAATGTCACAGTGGCAATAGCAGCCTAATTGGACTCATAATTAATACAAACTATGAAATTTTGCTATTTTACACTGTCCCTGGAAGCATACTAGCAGAAAGAGTACGGAAAGCTTCCCCTTTGATCTTACCTCTACACCAAACAATGACAAATTAAGAATGTAAAATGTTTGAATAGCATATGAGGTACACACAGTCCTTCTCCAAAGAAAAACAGGAGAATTAACTCTTCTGCATTGTGAATCCAGAATCTTATGTTATGTTATGTTAAGGAACTGACTTGTGCTCCCATTGACTTTAGTAACACCGAATCTGTGCTCCAGCCAAGTAATTTATAACTCTTTTTATTAATAATGACAAATGACAGTGTATCAACTCCATTGTAATAAGAATCCCTGGTTGCTCACAGAAACTCAGTGCTTATAAAACCTCTGACAGAATTCCACTTCTGCTCACTACTACCTTGTGCTTGCTCCTTTCTCCCATCAACCATACTGCCTTCTCTGCTTCAAACATGATTTCTTCTGTTCAGAGGCTTGTCTTACTTTAATACAGAAATGGTATCAAGAAAAAGATTCAAATATCCACTCCATCAAAATCCCTGTATGAAAATCTCATATGTTGTATGTTTTAGTAAGATGAAAAAAAGAAGTTTCCTTAGTTTGCATTCACTTCTCATTAATCAGGTCCTAGAACATCCGTATTTGCAATAACAATATATTCTGGAAACAAATAAAGCCACAAGCTGTCTGGTAGTGTTCATGGAACTCCATACTGGATTTTATATTCACTGTAAAATCCAGTTCACATCTCTTCTCAGATAGCAACAGAGTAAAAAAAAAAAAAGAGCACACACATAACTTTTATGAGAAATATAAACATAAAGACACTCTACCTTTTCAGACTTAGAAGAATGAGAGAGATATAGTTTGGCTGATGCATTGTAAAGACTACGGGAGAATAGCAGCAATGAAAGGTCATAAATTAGGAAAGATGTATTTTCATTAGTGTATGATACATACTTGTTGTCTGACAAAGAGTTTGCAATGTAACAGACTGTAAGGCTGTATGGTAAATGTTTCAATAAATTCAGGGTACTGCACTCTGGAATCATAAAAAGAGTTACTATCTGACACACTTCGTACCACCCTTACGGACATAATTTACTACCCTGCATTTACAGGTATGGTTTGCAGCACAGGTCTGCAGTCTCTTTCTTTTTTGTTAATGTGGATAGTATTATCTAATAATAAAATCAGTTGCACATGCATTGACTCTACTATTGCAAATGAGACACTCGGATGTCTCCAAACACCCTCAATGGTCCTGATCCAGGATCTCAGTATAGATGGACATCCTGCCTGGCAAGAGGTAAGGTTGATTTAGGTTTGCCAGTGCAGGCTCTGAGCTGCAAAAATCCAGTTGTAGTATTTCCATATCACAAAGCATTTCTTTCGGTCTTGCTTTATGAGTAAACACATAATAATTCCTCTGTACCTTCCATAATTCAGAGTTCTAAGAAACCAATATAGGTAAGGTCCAGAAGAGAGTAAGTAATGACACTGTGGCTTTTTCTTTGCTGCTAATGAGACACACACACATTTTTCCCCTCGGTGATTTAACTAACACCTAACAGCATGTCACTGTCAAATGCTAGTGAAGACATCAGTATCTTTTGCCTCTGTACAGAGGCAAAGTCAGCTTTGCCCTTGCTGAAGTTACCTCATGTTTACTGCTTCTGCTTAATACTTACTTGTGTCATTTGTATTTAAAGAACAGCTTTTTGTAAACAGTCATGACAAAGCTCACCTGTCTAAAACCAGAAGATGAGGTAGAAACTTATTTTACTCAAATAATCTTTAATATGAAGATATTTGAACACAGTTGATTTTCTCAAGGAAATTGGTTGAGAAGAATTACGTAAAAAAAGTACCAAAGGTTCTTTAAGTGCTCAGGCTTAAAATTTGATTTTTCAATTAGCATGACAATAGTGTCAGTGTTAATAATCACTAACCAGAATTAAAGAGGACATCCTGAGGCTCTGGGAAAACAAAATGTCTTGATGCATAAGAGTTTCAAATATCGCACATACATATCTAAAAATATAAAAAGTAAACAAAAAAAGACAAAAAAAATTTGCCCGAAATACACAGGCTTTTCCAAACATTCTTGTGTAGCTTTTTACATCGATTATCCACTTCTCTTTTTTTCCTTTCTAAACCATTATCTATCTTCCTTCCATTACCTATTCTTCCTCCTATCTTCCTTCCATTACCTATTCTTCCTCTTTCCTCACTTGCTTGTGGCCTAACATCCTTCTTTTTCATCCAATCACTATCTCTTGATGTCTAGGTTTTGATCTTTTTTTTTACTTTAGGATTGTCCAAAAGCAAAATCTTCTCCACCCGTCTCTAAATAATTAGATCTTCATTAGCAACTGTTTTAATGTCTGTTTTCTGCATGAACCACTTTCCTGTCTCCAATACTTGCCCAAATATTACAAACACCTCTTTCTTCTTTTATTTCTCCTTTTCTTTCCCCAAGAAAATCTCTGGTCTCTGCTTTTTTTATTGGCTCTGTTTATCTCATACTGTACACATATTAACTCCATTGTTCTTCAGATTGCCCATGTTAACCCAGCATAAGATATACTCTTTGGGGAAAAAACGAGTGCTTCTTGGTGTATTTGATTAACTATTTTTATCTTATCCTCCTAAGAAAACAAAGTAAGTACTTTATCACATCTATCCTCTAAATAAATTTGAAATTATTCAACAATCTGAAACAAATCAGAAGTTGGAAAAGAAGACATCTCAAAAACAAAAAGGTCCTGAGTTTTATAGAAATCAGTGGCTACAAGCAGTAGGAGATACAAATTGCTCTTTGCAATGAAGGACGACAAGTGGATCTTAAACAACCAGTTTGCCCGTCCACCCAAACAATTGCATGCATCCTCCATCCTGGTCACAGCACATGCTGTCATGTGAGACTGCTGGGAAGATGGAAAAGCTGAGGATATTTCAATGGACAGAAAGGGAATGATAAGACTTTTTTGGCACAGGTCACCTATTGTCTAGTGTTTCGTTCAGAGGGCTATTTATACATGTGCATATGTGTATCTGCCTATCCATCCCTTTTTGTCCTGGAATAAATTTTTAACTGTTATACAATTAAAAAGATTACCTGATCAAAACAAATGAAATTAATTTTAAGAAGGTAACGTACAAAAGACTATGTGCAAAACTTATGAAGAATCCCTGAGTTAAGCCAAACAATTCCCAGCTGATACCTTCATTGATTTTAGGAGATGAAAGGCTTTTGATAAGGTAGAAAGAGACAAAAAAACCATTTCACACAAAAGCAATAGGGAGAGGGTAATAAACAGACATTTTTCCCACAGCCATGACTGAATTAACTTGAACTGAGTCCAGGTACCTCAACTCATTGAATGGTAAACAAATTACTGAGAACTCCTTCTCCAATTAATTGCCTGGTTGTTTTAGGGGTGATGCTTGGTTTTGCTGTTCTGGAACTACTATGAAATCAGCTATTTCTTCACTGACTCCACATGATTCTAGTACTAATATTCCTCTTACTTTGGCTTAAACTTGGGTGGATTTGCATGCAGAACCCCTCTGTGAAATACCATCTAACTGTACAAAGATACTTGTCTCTGGGGGATGCGTGTCCTATTTTGACAAATAAGCTATGTGTAAACACTGATACTGTATTACAGCTGCCTACTTGAAATTATTAAGGATTGGAGAGGGTCAAGAAGTTTACTTCTGCCTCTAAAAGTCTAACTCAGTTCTTCTCTCTGTTCCAAAATTCAAAATGGAGCTACGAGAATGTATGGCTGCCTTATTTCCACTGATGATCAGACTTGCACCAGTACAAATTCAAACCCCTTCACATGTTTACCTTTAAATTCTCTTTCTTACCACAAGACTAGAAAAAAGTGTAACAGCACACCATGAAGGGTAATATATTATAACAGAAGAAATTGCTAAGTCACTCTACTTGCAGCAATTCTGTATTTTGTCTAGTGGCAGCAGTGTAACTTGCGAAAAACTACGGAAGGCCATATTCCTATCCATGTCTAGAAGAGCTATTTCATACCCAAATACCTATTCCTGAATGTCTGTTTTCCTCTGAAATGTCCACATTCCTTCACTTACATAATTTTGACGACTGCTATTCACCCACTATCAGCAGTTGATATCACCTCTCAAATATACACATTACCTGAAATTATTTATACTTACACATTACGAAGTACATTAGTCCTGAGTTTACCCTGAGTGTCAGGATTGAGAAATACATTAATTTTGTTATAAAGATTTTCACGTAAAATGTATATTTATTAAACAGCTGGATCACTGAAACATTTAAGTCTCTCTTGGAACACAGAACAGCTGGAAGGAAAAGAAATTGCCAGTCTTGTAGGATCTTTGTTCAAATCCAGCTATGCAGCTTGGTGACGCTGCGTAGCTAAAATGTTTTGCCTGAAAGCTGACATTTTGCTTGTGCCATCTGAGAAGAAATGGATATTCTTGCTGAAAGGATATATCGAAAGGTCATACCTCTGTGTGATAGAGTCGTATGGAAAGACCTGATACAGAAGAGATATTGGAAAACTGAAACTTAACCAAGGGACATATAAAATAGCTTTTAGGAAGGAATATGAAATGTGATGGGCACAAGACATACTCAAATATGGGCTTTATGGAGTCGCTTCCTATATCTAGTGTACAAACCATTTACAGTCTACTTCTGTCCAGCTTACTGAGGTCACATGCATTCATAATCAAGCCTTTCCTTTACTAACCATTTCCCAAGCCATGTACCAAGAAATTTCAATAGTGATATTTTCAGTTTTGTATAAGAAACATGTTACAGAAGAGACAGTCCCCTTGAGACCTATGAAGCACACCTGCTCAGCAATTTCTTTTCATATCCAGACTTGTCAGTTGTCTTCTTTCCAATCCACTCAATATGTGTCATGTTAATTTTAAATCATTTCACCCTCTTGGAATCTCATGTGGTACGACATCATTACATACTTTGTAGAATATATGCATTATAGCATTGCAGCTGTAGTCTTTATCAAAGGAAACTTTCATTTAAAAACTTTCTAGAAGTTGAAAAACTGTGGGGTATGGGCTTTAAGACCTGTAAACATTCAAGTATTAAATAGAATATGACAATTCAGAAGCGTAAAGAAAAAATTATTAACATGAATAGAAAAACTACTACTGGAGATGATACAGCAAGTAAAACTCTGAAAGGCCTATGTACATCAAATTTGCCTGTCTCTCCTACTTCAAAACAACCATGTCCTCCAGAACTGCTTCATCAAAATCAGAATCATTGCCAACTATAACCAAACATGGGACGGAAAATATTCCTGAGCTTCCTGACACTGTGAAAAAATATCCTACTTCTGTATAAACCAAGTTTCCCTCAAATCGTTGTGAGCTTAGCTGGTGAAATACTAGCTCTCTGAATTGAAGAGAACATTAATGTTAACTCACATTTCACATGACTGTAGGCCAGGGTAGATACAGCTGTTCCAAAATTTTCTGAGAGTCCTTTTTCCTCAGATAATTTATTCTCATATTCACAGATATTTCTTTTCTAAGAGGGCTGGTATTGAAGGATGAGGTTCGTAGTCTCAGTGAGTACTTATAAAGGCTTTGCTCCTCCAGTGAACTTTCTGTTCTTGCTAGTAAAAAATGTATTTACATGATTTTTTTCTTGTGCCTTGTATTCCTTGAACAGGAACTCAAATTAAATTATGTAGAATCCAAACCAGGAGAAAGAAACATATTGCATTGTATGAATAAATATAAAAGACCTTTTAATTTTCTCATAGTATCTTTTCTTTTTCATGGTATGGACTCACGTCAGTTACGGTCACAATGTATCTAGTCTTGCAAGTAGAAGATGGTCTAATTTTAATGATTTCTAATCTTCTGTGTTTCTGTTTACACAGATTAAGTTAACAGTCATTAAAGAAGTTAATCACAAGAGATCCTCAGATAAATAATTTAAAAAAATAGCTAAATCTAGCTGTAAACATTTGATGATTTATTAAAAATAATTAAGCATCTTTGTAAGCTATATATTGGACTTAAATTGTTCTTAATATCGGCTTTCCAGTCTATCTCAAAATATTTGGACATCATATAAACTTTAAATCAAAGACCAAAAGCTTCAGTTTAGGCAGAAATTACACTGTGCCTTAAGGGAATAGGAGTTTGTTTCAGCAAACAAAAACGTAAACTCTGAAAGAGGAAATCTGCTTTTTCTCTTAAATATTTTACTTTGTTTCACTAGCTATGCTAAAGAAATTAATTGTTAGCACTGTTAATTCTTCTACTACGCTTCTTACAGTGTAGATATTACACTGTAATTATTAATGGTCAGCCAAAATCAGCTTATACTAGAATGTTCCACTTCATATTTGTTTATATAGCTCTGATCAGGATGGAAAACTTCATAAGGACTGTTGTGTATATTTTATGTTTTGTCACCAAAATATCAATGACACAGTAACAACAATAAGAAAACTAACCAATAGAAGTCTTGATGTGAGGGACCTTGGCACTAAACAGCCAATATTTGTCTATTAAAGTGAATGTGATCAAGAACAAATGATTGCTGAATGTGGGGTTTAAGTACAATTTTTCATCTGCAATATTCTAGAGATAATATCTGGGATTAGAACCCAGAGTTTGCATCAGGATGCTAAATCCCCCTCACTTTGGGGGTAAGTGGAAGAAGAGCTTGTTATGTCTGAGATTTAAGGCTAAATGACAAATGACTGAATGTAGCAAGCTGCTGCTCTATATTAATAAATTCAAAAAATACGTTAAAAAAAATCTAAATTTACGCTTCTATACTTTAAAAAACATAAAACTAATTTTGAAAACTTGCAGTTTCATCTACACAAAGCTTTCCATATTGTTAAGACAAAAATAAATTATGGTTAAAAAAAAACGAGAAAAAATGTATTTAATTATCTAAATGTGAAATGAAACATCATGCTAGTTGACTACCTTATATTCTGTGATTATTGTCAAGTAAGAATTCTGCTTTATCCAGATCAAGCAGAAGAAGAAAAATAAGTCTGAGGAAGTTTTACAGGATTTCCACTATTCATGCGAAATACATATATAATGTTAGTCTACGAATCCACACTTCTGTTTTTAAACTTAACGACATTTCACCACTGACTTGCTGAAAGAGTAGCATTTAATGCCATTAAAATGCTACTGTTTCTCCCAGTGGAATCTCAAGTTTCAGCCTATTGCGCACTTTTGTCTCAAGAAAAAAATTGAAAAACAGAGAAGGCTTCAGGGAAATTTTTCAAATAAACACTGCCATTCTGACTACTTCCAACTTAAAGCGTAATGTTAAAATATCACACTTAATTACCTTCAGCTCTTATTAAATGTTCTTAAAAGGACAAAAGTTTATGACACTCTAAGGTAAGGAAAAACTTTTGTATTTTAGGCCAAAGCCATGAACATTTCTTAGAGCTATCTTTAATGAAAAGTACATTTAGACAGTCAACAAAAATTACTGCACTCTCTGTTCATTCAGCATGCAATAGTAGTGTAGCACATGCAGAAATACTGCCGTTAATTTGCCCATCTGTCCCACAGATGTAATAAGCCATCTCTCCCTCTTCCTTTCTCTAACTGCCCACCTACATACAGTACATGACTGGAAAAAAAAAAGGTAGCTTATCAAATGACTTTTTTTAATATACTTCTGTCTAGAACTACCCTTTGCAGCATAAGTACAGAACTATTTTGCTCTTGCCCTTCTCAAAGCCTGCAGAGGAATGTATTCCAAAGCGCAGCCTGCCTGCATTTGCATCTGTTTCCCTTTTGGAGCCTTTTCTATCATGTCAAACCCATTGTAGGAAGTTCAGAGCAGCATTTTTTGCGAACAGTGCTGTCAAGGAGACAATAAGCAAGCAATGAGACAAAAGCTATGTTAGAGAGATTCCAGCTGAATGGAATTTTATGAGAAAACTGTGTTTCTGAAGGCAGAGTTTTGAGAAGGTGATTTTTGTTGAATTCCTGATCCTATGCCTTTTAGGCCTAAGAATTTGACATTCAGACCCAAGCACTCCAGTTACTTTCTAGAGTAGGGAGAACTTTCAAATGTTTAACATAATCTTCACACCTGGATCATGATTTGACTGTTTAGAAAGACAATGAAAAAAGAAGTGAAGTCTATTTTTTTGTATGTAACATTTCATCCATACTTATTCTCCTGTTCTCAGAGTATCACAGAAGCTAATGAGGTATGAAACGTTATCAGTCTTGGGTTATATTTTCAAGGCAGGCATGAATAATTTTTCCCACGAACTTCTGTTTCAGGAAGCGGTTGAGATTGTTATCTACCAGCATTCAGTGTTTCCTGTTACTTATAAAAACCATATAGGTCCCAAAATAAATTCTTGTGAGTACTATTATTCCTTTGAGCTAATGGCAATTTGTATTTTCCAGACACTTCAAGAACTTCAGTAGATTCATAATTCTACTTCTACCTATAACTCAGATATATGTAAGACAATGCATTATTGTCTTATACTATTTTTATTCTCAGGAAGGGAACTAAATTGAATGCTGCACCATAACAAACACAAAACAATTTAAGTGATGTGTGACAAATTCTACACAATTAAAAAAGAATATGTAGGGCAATAGGAACCAAACAAAAGAGGAGCTAGGAAAACACACTAAAACAAACAGTTTTGATGGTTCTTCATTACTGAAAATCTTGCTTTGCTACACAGCATCATCACTAAGATGAAGTCGATTAGCACTCACAACTCTAATGCAGATAATTCTGTCAAGGTCATTAGGTGTTCAATAGTGTTTAGTAAAGCTGTAAAAGAATTGCACCTGGATGACTCTGTAATGGTTTGTATATCAGGAAATGGGAAATGTCATGCAGATTGGTTACAGATTATTTTAGGGGATTAGTTACAGTGCTTGCAGATGCGTTTGCTAGGGGTAAAACTAGGCAGACAACAGGTTCAGAATCATCTGTTATAAATTCTAATTTTGTACCAGGCACAGGCCTATCAATTTGTGTCTAATTATATTCTTCCATGTGAGATATAAAATACCTCAGGGTTTCTATAACAAAGGCTCATTAATGTGGACGAGAAATAATTCTGAAACTCTTTCTGCTAGGGCTAATGTTAATACAGATTTTAATTGCTCTTACAGGGTATTAAAACACAGAATTTTTTTAAAAAATCAGTTTTAATCTAATCCTTAAATGAAGCCATTTTTGTAACCCTATATTTTCAAGTATTGCATCTTACACTGCTGGGTAATTGCATCATTACCAGTCATGATGAACCAGAGAATAAAAGATGAATGCATGAAGTATAAAAGGCAATATTATCAAAGATATATGAGAGTGAACGTCCTTCAGTTACTGATAATTCCCTTTTCTACCTTTAAAGTATCCTCTTCCCACTTTGATAAGTACATATTCTAAAATGTACTTATAAAAATAAAGCAATAATTATTGTGAATAAAAAAGAATTAGTATCGCATTATAATTTAAAGGCAGTCAAAATTTTTCTCCAAGGTAAAAGCCAAAAGCAAAATGCCTCCAAAAGACTTTTACTTTAAGAACTAAAATTGCTAACCTTTGATCTCAGGGATACATTTCTTCTGAAGCTAGTGTGGTCAGGTCACTAGAGGGTGAAAAACAAGAGCAGAACAGCATCCCAGAGTGATATTACTTGACTTCGAGGGCAGATAACTTAGCATCTCGGTTCCTCAGTTTCCCATGTTTTATGGATTAAGAAGAAACATTTTTTTTTACCCACAGTAGAAAGCAAATTCTCTCTTGTCAAATTCTGAAAATACCACTGTATATCAATAGCTTTTTGGAAATAACATCCAAGTAAATATTCTGTACTGAAAAAGAATAATATTCATGGACTTTGTGGTGATGGAAGAGACACTTTTATGCACAACTTGTCAAACTGCAAAGTACCACTAGCCTCAGGGCTGCTATCATTTGAATAGATGACAGGTGCATTTGTCACAGGATGCATACTATATAGCCACACAGATAAATAAAATATATGATGGGCAAAAAGGCCTTCATGTTTTAAGTTCTGTCAGGAGAAGGGGGAAAAGAAAAAATGAAAGGTTCTCACTTGGCATTCTAAAACACTAGCAGATTGAAAAATAAAGCTGATTTTAAGAAGCAGTTCTTGTGATAGAACAGACAGTTCCTTTATAAAAGGGAGCTGAGCTAACAATAAACTGATAAATAGATTCATAAAACCAGTATGTGTGTTCAGTAAAGTGAGAAAGGGACTTACAAATGTACTAAAGTTTTGATACCATGGATAAGAAGTAGCAGTAAAGAAATACAAGAGCTTTCTGTACATTGATGTGCTGAGCAACTTAAGGCATATATGACGGCATCTTAGGAGAGAGTTAAACTTAAAAACTTGTTATCAAAATGTTTTACTTAGAATTCCTTCCTCCCTTGACAGCTGCATGAAAATATCCTGAGAATGGTATTTATAAATAATTACTAGGAAAAAATTGTAGTAGGAGTCCTTTAGGAATTTACTGTATCTGATTACAGATTCCGACAGAAGAACACAAATCCAGGAACATATCTCAGCCAAGTCTATTCAACATTGAGTAGACCAGGCAGGATAAACAAAAAAAAGTTGTAAAAGAAAGAAACTGACCAGCTATTTCGCAAACCAAAATTAATAATCAATAGCCTTTCTAGCCAGGGGATGTATCCTTTAAGATTCAACTGCTGACTTTTAGTAGAAGACTCTTTCAGTGATGCCATAAACTGACTTCACTTCAGAACTGTAAAACATATTTGTCCTAGTAGGTTAGCCAGAGAGATAGTACTGCTGAATTTTTGCCTTTCAGGAAATGGTTTCAGAGTACTTCTAGAAAACTAGCTGCTACTCACAAATGTCAGTGCCTTAATTACCTGTGTAATTCATTTCACCGTTAACATGCCATTTAGTTGTATGCACCATTACCTTTCCAGGTTTTGGTTTAGAAATATAGTGTGACTGAAAATTAGATGACCTAAATATCCGCCATATAAATAGAAATGACCAGTACTGGGAGGTAACAGGCCAAATGCAAGAACTGAAAAGACTGATTTCTGCAATGAAATGCTCCCAGAAATGTCCTCGTACAGACTGGCCATTGCAAGAGTGTGTTAGCAATCTGATAGATAGACAGATTTCTTTCTCTCCCTAGCCAAAGCCCTTCCCTAAGCACCCAGTTACTTTCCTATTCAAGATTCATCACATTTATAACTTTTAACCTTAGATTTATATTGAATAATCACTGGAGACCTCGACAGAGAGAAAGGAGGACTTACATCAACATTCTTGTGAAAGCACAAAAGCAATACTTTAAAATTATTTGGATAATTTACAAGCTTGATTTTTGTTATACGAACCACATACCTATGTGACAGTGCAGTCTTTCCTTTTATTCCTTCTTCTTTCTAAATGTTGTTACTAAATAAATAAAACCAAGTGTCCTGGTTTTTGTTGGGGTAGTTAATTATCCTACCAGTAGCTGCTGTGTTTTGGATTTAGTACGAGAAGAATGTTGGTAATACACTGATGTTTTCAGTTGTTGCTAAGAAATCCAGGACTTTTTCCAGCTTCCCACATTGGGCTGATGAGCGGGTGTGCAGGAGCTGGGAGGAAGCATAGCCAGGCAGCTAGCCCGAGCTGGCCCATGGAAATATCCCATCGCACAGACATCAGCTCAGCGTATGAGTGGGGGTTGGACGGGGGGCAGGAACTCTTGCTTTTCAAAGAGTTCAAACTTTTCCGTGAGTTTGGTCTTTCCCCATGAGTTTGGCAAGCTCTGCAAAATTCACAAGTTTGGTAAAATCTGTGTAATTCATGAGCTCTGAGAAACCCGCGGGTTCTGCTGTCGCTGCTTGGGGACTATGCAGCTGGTCATTGGCCAGTGAGAAAAATTGTATTGTGTATAATTTGTTTTGCATATTCGCTATTACCATTATTATTAGTAGTAGTATTTCCTTACTGTCTTATTAAACTGTCATTATCTCAGCACACTAGTTATATCTTTTCTCCGTTCTCCTCCCCATCCCGCTGCGAGGAGGGGTGAGCAAGAGGCTGTCTGGTGCTTAATTGCCAGCTGCTGAATTAAACCATGACACCAAGTAAAGTTGTGTAGACTTCAGCATATCTATTTTTATGTGTTGTCTTAGTTCTTCAATTGAAATACTTGATAATATTCATGTTAAAGATATTTACAGAAATTTAAAAACTCACCTCACTATAATTCCATCCCGTTTTCTGTGAGCGTAGTGATACAGTTGTAGCTGGAAGAGCACGCACAGGCTCCATTCAATGTTTCACTTGGTCCCACTCTGCCTCCCCTCTCTTGCTCCTCCGCAGGTCTGTACGCCCACGCCTGCCTTGCCCTCAGATACTGCATCCCCCACTGGGCTCTACTGCCTGCTTGAGTTTTGCTTTTTCATCTCTAGAGTTCTTCAAAGCAGCTTTTCTGAGAGTACAGTGGATCTTTCACAATTTGTTCAGCCATCATCACATCACCATGTCTGACTGATCTGTTGGAATTCCAACAGAATTCATAGGTCAAAAATTATAACCAGGTTAGCTACGGATGAGACTTCTCAGAAGCTAACGGTTTGGCCTAAGATACAGGTAACTTTCTTCAGGTTAGGGAAATAAACCTCCAAAAACCAAAATAAGATAATTTCTTTACAGTGCAATTTGTTTTGTCAGATTTCAGGCTCCTTCCCAGGATTCCCCCTAATCTGTTCCCTAGAAATAATTAAATATTTTATCAGATACTTGCCCCAAAAGTAGAAGCAGCTTGCACAGAAATTTTCAACCTGAACTGTTAAAGTTATAAACATCTGACACACACATATAGCAGAAACCACTAGGCCACTCTAGGCAGCGCTGCAAACTTCAAGCACAGAACAATGTGTAATTGTGCAGGAGACAGAAGTCTGGAGCTTTGTAGAAGTATTGAAATTGAAAGAGGGCTGGCTGTGAGGGGCAATTATAGCTTTACTGTGGGCATTTTATATAATTGTTTTAATGAAAAATGAGAAAAGGAACGCTGTATAATGTATTGGTTGTGAAACTTGCTCCTTCAATGGCAAAAGGCACAGCGAAACCTCTCACTCCTTCTTAATATGAATGAGAAAAGATGGCTTCCTGAAGCAAAACCACTTAAAATTAAGACGTTTCTCTACTATCATATGTTCCTACAAATACACAAAACATTATTTCTAACAGTTTGCAAAAACAGGAGTAATAGAATAAGATAAATGAAATGGCAAATATTAAACGATGGACATTTCTACACGACTGTAATAACCTCTGCATTTTCCTTAAAAATCTTGCGTTTATATTTTTGTTTGGTATTTGTATTTTCAGATACCTTGGCATCTTTTTTCTGTCATCCTAAATATTTACAAAATTCTGAAAAACAAATTAATAATGATTTTTCAGAGAAATTAACACCATAAATGTATTAAAAGTAATTCTGTAAGTTTTAGTCAGTTCCAGACAGTATTTTTTATGCTATTTGGAGAACAGGTATATGCACTGAATCAAAAAGAAACATCCTTTAAGAAGCAATAAAATTTTTAAATAAGGAATCATTTCTAATAAATAACTCAGTCCTATAAAAAGATCTGACACCGTGATATTTATATCTGACTCAAGGCTCACAGACTACATAAATACTCTGTGTAGGTGTAATACCTGCATCCAGGCATCACTTCATAGAGTAGGCTTGATTTTTATGCAGAGGAGTTCTGTCACTAAAAGCTGAAAATATTTTAAAATCCTGGATTAATTTTTTGCTGTTACTGTTAACTTGAGCATTTGCATGCTCCTCCTCCACCGAAGACCTCTGCTCTTACCATCAGATACTGACCTCAACAAGGTGGTCCCTCCACCTGGAACTGAAGACTCTGAGCCTGAAAACCAAACAAACGAGAAGCGTGTGTGCCTGAATCAGAAAGGCCTGTGCTGGAAATCCCTGTGCCTGAAATGTCATGCCTGAACAAGAGACCAAGGCACCAGTTCTCACTATCTATCTTTTCAAAAGGTGTTTTTCAGTGATATTTTAACTGTTTAATAACTTCTCATCAGTGGACAATTCTTTTCTTATGTTTTTTTTCAGACTCAGTCTAAATTTAGATTTATTAACAACAAAATAACTATCATCAAATTACACAGCTGAGCCAAGAGAGCTGCACAGTCCCTTTTGGTCCTTCACTCCTTTGGGCTGGAAACTTTTCCTTTCTTATATTTGGTAGCAGTATGCATACCTGTTGTGCTACAGCTGATGACACCTTTCAGGTAATCACCAAGAAAACACCTCACATTTCAGGGTGATAAACATTTTCCTATGGCATTTGTAACTATCCCCACCTGTAAGGAGAACACAGGCATGTTGTATTTCCAGCCAGTATCACTGCTGGTATGCTACGTACAGGCTAATAAATTTGCATAGTATCCATTTTTGCTTTGGGTTGGCTTTTCAGTTATGTTTTGTTTTTGTAGGAGAATGTTTATATTTATTTTATGTGTTTGTTCTTATGATCTCTTTAATCTTTGCAAGCGCACTAAGAAACTAAAAAAAATCAGAAACATGTGCTGCAGCCAGAGATTTTAAAAGTACAGCTATAACATACTGATACCCATTTCTCCGACATGAATTTTTACATGGCTGAAAAATAGTTCAGTAGTAATCCACTCATTTAAACTGCAATAAAAACATACCACCAAATACGGTAGTTTTTACCATGCATTCACCACAGGTCCATATGAATTACAAAAAGGCTGAAACAAGCAGTTGGGGTTTTTTTCCTCTCTTAAAAAACCACAATGCCTGAAGTAGCAGACATCAGTCACTAGTTAGAATGATTTGTAAACCTTTGGGTTAAAGTTTTGTCACTGTTTAGAGCAGGGCGGCAATAACAGAGCGGCAGATGCTCTCTACCATACCCTCCCCCCCTGCCCGCCCCAGGAAGGGAAAAAGGAGGAAAAGGGAGACTTACAAATTGAATATTAAAAGAGCTTTACTAATAACACTTATAATACTAATAATATTAATAATAAGAGAAATAAAACAAAATATACAAAGCCGACGCTGAGTTTCCAGGAGCTGGGCACCACGTGGCTGCTGGGCAGGATCGCGGAGTCCCAGGCTGGACAGCGCAGTAGATGGGAACGAGACTCAGAAATGCATGGGTCGGGATCTGGATCAGGATCGCAGGCAGGACAAGGAGCAGGGTCCTCTTCAGAAGCTGGCCATGGATGAACAGAGAGGGACCCTCGTGATCTCCTGGCTTTAGACTGAGCATGACTCATATGGCATGGAATACTGCATTAGTCGATACTGGGTCACCTGTTCTGTCCATCCCTCCCCTGCAAATGCAACCCTTTGTGACTCCTCACTTGTGGGACCTAAGCGGTCTATCTGTGACCTTGACTGCTATAGTATAATTATAAACTGGGGTCTTTTCCTTCATTCCATTCCCTAGCTCAGTAAAACAATAAACATTAGGTGTCATCAGCTTTGGAGCAGACACCATCTGTAAAATATGCAGCTGGCTTCAGAAAAATGCAGTTACTTAGAAGAACTTAGCTGCAAGGAAGACAAACTAAAAGAGAATCAGTTACGTTTTAGCCAAAACCAGGACAAATATTTAGTAGGATAGATATGGTAATACAAAGTTTTATGTTTTATTTAAATGAAATTAAACTGAATTATATGAACTATAACAGATTTTGTACAACATGAAAGGTAAATAATGAGGCAGTCATTGCTTATTGCCTGTGTTGGTGTATTTATGTAATTGTTGGCTGGTTTACTATTCACATGGGAAAGATTTGAATTTTTGCATAGATTTTAAGTTCTTAAACAGCTGTCCTACTATCTAGTGGTACTTAAAAGAGTTTATACATTTTCATAACTGCTTTATAAGATACTAGGCTAGATATGAAACACCAAACACCACTCTGAAATACATTTCCTACAAAATGAATGCTGTTTTTTATTTAGACACGATTTTCTCCTAATTATTTTCATTTTGATTTAAGAAACAAATAGTCAAATAGAAGTGATTTAGATTTATGCAAATGCTTAACTGTGTGCATTTTAGCTTCTGTTTTTGCTTTTTTTGGTGACTGCTTGGTGCATGAAGAGGATGGCTCAGGCCTGAGATTGTTTTGAAATTAAATAGCTATGGTTAGCTTGAAGATAATTCTCCAGTCTCTTGTGAACAGAAAATATGTCCAACTAGCTCACAGATTTTTACCTGAATTCAGAAAACAGAAAAATAGTGGACCATGATTCAAGAAATAAGGATTGAAATTATGCCTATTCAAAAGTACTTCTGATCATGCAGGTCTCACAGGTAAGTATCTAAATAAACCACATAATCAAAATAAATATTTCAAAATCAAGACTGCATTTGCTTTATTCTGAAACTATTTAATTTTTATTTCTCTTTTGGAAATCTTTTATTAAACAAATAGTACACGTGGTAGATACGTGTAACTTCTGCTTCTCCTAATACATTTAGTGTCATAAGGACATGTCTGATAATAATATAAATTTTGTTTAGCCATTAGATTAGAAACATGAAGGACATGAATGAATCATTTATAGTTTCTTAATTCTCTGTGATGGATTCAGGTCATGTTTTCTGTTATATCAAATCTGATTGCCAAATTGTCAGCTCTAATGCAAATCTCTGTTTTAATCTCCCCTGCAGCCCAATTACAAAATTGCTTTTTGATCAAGTTCCTAGATTCTAGAATTATCTTTTCACTAGAAACTGAAAAACTGTTTAAACTTGGTTTTTGTTAGGTAAAAATAATAAAAAGTACTTTATGGGGTACTAAGAAAAGTGGCAACAAATTCTTAGAAATGAAATAAAAACCTTCCAGTGCTGAGAATATGAAGAAGACTACAAAGTTACACAACGCATGTAAGGAAAGGAAGAAATAAAAACTTCAGTAATCTTCTAGAAACTGATCTTACTGAATCAGCGAATGTAATGTACAACTAACAAAGAATACTGTTACAACTTTGTTGGTAGATACTCTCTGGACATAGCCTATAATTTTATCATAAAAATTAAGCTTACCCATTCCGTGAACAGACCCAGGTAGGAATTAGGTTTTCTTTCTCTGAGTAAAGCCCCCTTTCTTGCTGCAGTTTTTTACGCCAAGAAGGTTTTTAAATCTAAGCTCAGAAAATATACATCTATCATATAATACACATATATAATGAACACACAAAACTCCCCCCAAACCAGGCTTCTAAATGCTAAGGCCAAGTTTAATTCAAATTCAGATTAGAGCAATTGACTTTAGAGAGAAGCTCATTTCTGCTGGTAGTGGCAGCGTAAAAGGGTCTTGCAATCACGTCTCACTTTTGCCCCCTTCATCCTTTTAAACTTGCTTTCCAGACGATAAATTTTGATTATAAACTCTGTTGCTGCAAATCTCACAAGTCTCTCTCTGTGGATCCTTTCGAGTGTGTTTCTTTCTGTTCTTCATGCTGGGAGCCAACCGTGTGTCCAGGAGTGTAGAGAACAACCTGGACCCACGCTGCCATCTTGCTATCACCTACGCAGCCCAGCAGCTCCTCACTGCATGGGTGATCCCTTGTGCCCTGGATGCAGCAGCAGCTTGTGAACATCCAATCCATTGTACTACAGCAAGACAGAATATACAATCCATCCTATGTAAACATCATTTCTTCAGGATGACCCTTAAGAGACAAGTTATCTCTGCCTCTCTTAACCACGTATGCCACCATGTACAACAGTGACTGTGGAAAACAGAGTATTTGAGTATCAGTGAAACAATAGCAACAGATGCACAGAACCCAAACACTAAAAAAATGGGGGAAAAAAAAGTAAAAACCAAGAGTTTAATGCACTCTTCAGATGCGCATTAGTTATTCATACCACTCCTCTGGCAAACCACTCTGCCTGACAAGTGTGCAAATGGGACACAAAAAATGTAGAGGACAAACTCAACATTTATGATAAAGAGGGCATTCCTTTCGAATAGCAAAATACTGCCATGCAACCACTAGAGAATCAGAAGGAATAGGGACGTCAACTTCACCAAGAAAAGCAGATAGCATTAAGATGGCTGTTTTACTCATAATGGCATTTGGTTTTTTCACTAACATTCATCCATGATGTGCTTCTCCCAGCCCTAGCACAACCTGTCTTCCATACACCTACCAACACCACATTTATTTTATGTATGTTACTGTCAAAAATTAGTTAACAGTAGGATGGGGCAAATTTTACTGTGTGCTTTGTAAACCCTGCACTTGCTCACTGATACCTACTGGATTTACACAGTTTACATAATACAGTTTGTTCTGTTCCTATACAATCAACGGCCACATCAGGAATACTAAAAATATAGAGCATTCACACTGCATTATGAACCAACAAACAAGAAACACACACCAAATTGTCAGGCAACATTAAAATTACACTCCTATTAAATGCTTGGGGTTTTTTGGATTTAGATCTATCTCAGAAATAAGTTATCTGATGAACAAAGAACTTGATGTATGCTTCCCAAATCTTCAAAACAGTAGAAAGGAATTAATCACATTTTTACCTCTCAGTTGTTATAACAATGATGAATGATATACTCCTTGAGAAATGTTGCTGAATCATCCAGTAAATTGTTTGCTCTACCGCAGGTCTCATCTACAGATATGCTGACCTTCAGGGTGTTCCTGACAGGTTCAGTTATCAAAATCTGTTTTTCTGGCACAAATTCTACTCTTCCAAAATTGCAACTTGTTCATTTGTAAAAAAGACTGCCAGTAATTGTGCCTATTTATTAACTTTCTGACTTTGTTTTATTCATATAACTCAGAAAATAGAAATGTTACAGTGAGTTGTAACAGTGCATTTAGTGAAGTAACCCACTCTCAACGTCACAAACACTTTAGTAACTTCATTTAAAATGAGGGCAACGGTAACTCTGTTCAGCATACTGAAAGCTGATAATTCAGGAGAGTTAAGTTCTTCATCATTTACATAACTGACTCAAAAGGAACTAAAAATAAAAGTTAATACCGAGTGTTTACCATCTGATATGCAATTTTTCTTTGAAGAGGTTTTCTAACTGTGTCTTGTAACTACCAGCAGTACAACTTTAGAAAGGATAACAGTCACCCTGGGTCAGGACTAGACAGAAATGGCCTCACAAATGACCACACAAATTCTGTACTATGCCACAGTTCTGCAGTTACACAGCAGAATGGCTCCTTCTAAGGTGAGCATTCAAATACTCCTTTAATATTCAAGAATATCAACAGCTCTACAAAATTCACAAAAATCACTTACACACTTAGCTTTAGCTACATGCTCCCTCTTTACCACTACAGTCCTTGATCCTTGTGGAGAAGTGTTAATTGCAATTAGCGTTAGGGTTGCATTATTGCCTGCAGGCTGAGAAATCTCAAATTCATTTGGCCCCACTTATTAGGTGAGGCAATCATGGCTACTCCAATATTATTTCTCTCAAGGGAATGAATAGAGTTACAGAATCACAGAATGGTTTGGGTTGGAAGGGACCTTAAAGCTCGTCTCATTCCAACACCTCTGCCATGGGTGGGGACACCTTCCACCAGACCAGGGTGCTCAAAGTCCCGTCCAGCCTGGCCTTGAACACTGCCACGGAGGGGGCAGCCACAGCTTCTCCGGGCAGCCTCTGCCAGAGCCTCACCACCCCCAGAGTAAAGACTTCCTTTCTTACGTCCAATCTAAATCTACCCTCTTTCAGTTTGAAGCCATTACCCCTCGTCCAGTCACTCCATGCCCTTGTAAAAAGCCCCTCTCCAGCTCTCATGCAGGTCCCTTCAGGTACTGGAAGGCTGCTCTAAGGTCTCCCTGGAGCCTTCTCTTCTCCAGGCTGAACAGCCCCAACTCTCTCAGCCTTTCCTCACAGCAGAGGTGTTCCAGCCCTCAGATTATTTTTATGGTCTCCTCTGGCCCCACTCCAGCAGGTCCATGCTTTCCTGTGCTGAGGGCTCCAGAGCTGGACGCAGGACTCCCAGTGGGGTCTCTCCAGAGCAGAACAGAGGGGCAGAATCTCCTCCCTCACACTGCTGGCCACGCTGCTGGGGATGCAGCCTAGGATACGGTTGGCCTTCTGGGCTGCAAGAGTGCACTGCCAGCTCATGTTGAGCTTCTTGTCAACCAACACCCCCAAGTCCTTCTCCTCAGGGCTGCTCTCAATCCGTTCTCTGTCCAGCCTGCATTTGTGTTTGGGATTGTCCCGATCTATGTGCAGCATCTTGCACTTGGCCTTGGAGAACCTCATAAGGTTCACATGGGCCCACCTCTCAAACCTGTCAAGGTCCCTCTGGATGGCATTCCTTCCCTCCAGAGTGTTGATCATACCACACAGCTTGGTGCCGTTAGCAAACTTTCTGAGGGTGCACTCAATCCCACTGTCCATGTCACTGACAAAGATGTTTAAGGTTCCAACACCGACCCCTGAGGAACACCACTCATCACTGGTCTCCACTTGGACCTCAAGCTGTTGACCACGACTCTCTGAGTATGATCATCCAGCCAATTCCTTATCCACTGAGTGTTCCATCCATCAAATCCATGACTCTCCAATTTAGAGACAAGGACGTCATGTGGGACACCATCAAATGCTTTGCACAAGTCCAGATAGATGACATCAGTTGCTCTTCTCCATCAACACTGTTGCAGAAGGCCACCAAATTTGTTAGGCACGATTTTCCCTTACTGAAGCCATGCTGGCTGTCATGAGTCACGTCTTTATTTTCCATGTGCCCTAGCATAGATTCCAGGAGGATCTGCTCCATGATCTTGTCCGGTACAGAGGTGAGTGACTGGGCTGTAGTTCCCCAGGTCTTCCTTTATTCCCTTTCTAAAAATGGGGGTTTTATTTCCCCTTTTCCAGTCAGTGGGAACTTTACCAGACTGCCATAACTTCTCAGATATGATGGATAGTGTCTGAGCAACTTCACCCGCCAGTTCCCTCAGGAACTGTGGATCATCAGTTCCCATGGACTTGTGCACGTTCAGATTTCTTAGATGGTCTTGAACCCGATCTTCTCCTACAGTGGGTGGTTCTTCATTCTCCCAGTTCATGCCTTTGCTTTCTGTGACTTGGGTTGTATGGCTAGAGCACTTGCCGGTGAAGACTGAGGCAAAAAAGTCATTGAGTACCTCAACTTTCTGCGTATCCTGGATAATCTGGTCTCCTGTTTCCTTCTGGAGAAGGGCCTGCATTTTCCCTAGTCTTCCTTTTACTACCGACGTACCTACGGGAGCTTTTCTTGTTGCCTTTGGCCTCCCTGGACAGATTTAATTCTATCATGGCTTTAGCTTTCCTAACCTGATTCCCTGGCTGCTCTAACATCTTCCCTCTGTTCCTCCCAGGCTGCTTATCCTTGCTTCCACCCTCTGTGGGCTTTGAAAATGTAGCTGAATGCAGTATTTTGTTGAATATGTAATAATATCCTATAGCTTGAAAGAACTTAGACATTTTAATTTTACCTCTAGTAGTGCTCCTGACACATCTGTACTTACCATAAGCAGGTCTTTACTTTTAATTTTGTGTAGTGTGGAACTCAACAGGCACTGTTAGACAAGACAGACAAAGTTTTCAGGAAAGACTCAACTTGACATATGACATCTTAATTCTGTACAACTCCCAGAGAAGAGTTTCTCCTACTTAGGTGGGAAAACCATAATCTATGGAGAAATTGTATCATATATGCTAGCTCTGAACAAGCCAAGGAGAATGAATATCGAAGCACAATGGATCAAAGACAGCATCTAGAAGGTTTACTGCTTTTCTGCGTTAGCACAAGCAAGCAGCACCATGACACGAGGGCTAACTGAAATCCAGGTAAAAAAAACAGTAGAATACTGAAACTACACTGAAGTTATGTGAGATTGTGATTCAGCAAATATAAGATTAAGAGCTTAAAGTAACCTCTGAGTTTTTCACTACAGGAAATGTCTTGTAACACATTACCTTAACAACCTAGATAAATGTGTTAATTGCATGGTTGTAACAGCAAGCCTATTTACCACATGTGAAAAGATATGCTATATGTACAAATTTAAGGGGCATGCTTTGCTAATCTATACACTTATAATGTAAATTACACAAAGTCCTTATCATTTGTCATTGCTTATCATCTGTACCACATTACCATTTGCAGACAATTCTTTTTTTTTTTTACAACTACTTTTAATGGTAAGACAAATTAACAAGGTTTTCTGAGCATTAACTCTATAATTGTTTCCTTTTTTGTGTAGTAACAGATGGGGGTATATCTCTTGGGATAAGAGAATCAAGAATCCTTTATTTGCAAAGCAATTTTCTCTCTCATTGTAATCAATACCTTTTATTATGTATGTATTAAAATCCAGTTAAATGGAAAAAACAAATGTTCTATGTACACAAGCATAAAAATGAAACTAAATAGTGAGGTGAAGTGGTCAGTTGAACTTTCTTTTTTTAATGCAAGACAGTGCATTCTTTATGCAAAGGATAAGTCTTATTAAAAGCAGTAAATCTCATATTTCAATTCTCTACATCATTTTGCTGAAGGGGCTAGGGAAGAGACTGCAATATTCCTAACTTAGTAGGGAAGTAAATCATCTGTTTCCAAAATTTACTTATATGACCATGCTTAAACAATTTTTCTACAATTTCAGTTTTCTTGCTGACTGATTGATGAATACAACTTTTTGAACTTCACAGCCGATGCACACACATTTGAACAGGAATGACTGCTTCTTTGTCTTTTCCAACCCAGAATTATATATCATGATAAACTTCCTGGATTAAATTTTGAACAATTTTTTGACAAATCTGAGCAATCATGACATTTTACTTTACCCAGAAAGAAAAAGAAACAAATCTTTGTTATGGTGGTAACAGTGATTGTTCCATAGTGTTGTACAGGCAAGTAGCATAAATTGTCGGAGGACACTAAAGACCATGGAAATGAGAAGTGAAACACTTACTCCCTTTTCTTTGTCAAAAACACTCTAAATCCACCTTTCATATTCTGATGTCTAGTGATTATTGTTCTCTTGGAGTACAAACTGCATTTTGTTCTGTGCTTTGACCGTTTCACTGAGTGCCCTAACTATTCCAATCAATTTTAAGCAAACAATTCTGCTCAAAGCTAATAATATTCTCTCAGTTTAATAATTCCTCATATGTTTAATAATACATCTTATTTATTTTTCTTAATAGAAAAAAATGCTTTATTTCCAATGAAAATACGTTAAAAAAAAATCATACTTCTAAATTTGAGTAGATCATCTTTAATGATCTAGAGTTCTTTTTCCTTAAGAAAATGTTACTTTCCAACCCTAATGTTTTAGGGAAAACAAAGACTTCTAGACTTACTACTAGATATTTTATTTATTATCTTTAATAAAGACTATAAAAATGTCACTAAGTTACTCAGTAAAGAAAGACTGCAATGATATAAAGACTTAATTTTTTTAAGTATGTAGCTACACTGATATTTAATTCACTGTTACTGAACATTTCCATGAATACTCCACAAGTGACTCTAACTTTAAAGAGGAAAAGTGGAAAATTACTTACATTTATGTCCATTTTTGTCTCTGTAGTCTCAGAGGGGTTGCCTATGAACAATAACATATCTATCTGAAAGACATTCAGCAATGATAATCGTAGGTAAGATCTTTTTACTGGAGAAAGTAATTCTTTCCTATTCAACACATGATCCACAAACAACAGACTCTCAAAAGATGCAAGAACAACCATCTAAAAGAGAAAGATTTCTGATAAAATTATAGCTGCATACCTAGTATTTTTAGAAGCCTATCTTAGCTGAGCACACGCACACTTGCAGTAATATGTATTTCTACTGTGAATAACAAATAGCCCATAATCTTTATTTAAGAGGTCATATTGATTTTTGAAACAGTTGTTGTTAAGTAGCTACATTAAGAATGCATGCATCTTAATTACAACCAACTCAAATGTGCAATACTTTTCAATGATGGTAAATAAATCAATCAGTATAAATTAAATATGACAGAGGCTCAGAACAAGAGATGCTGTGCCTGAGACTTTCATTCTATAAGTGAATAATATAATAATAAATTGTTGGAATACAGTGTCTGTTTAACTGGAATTTACATACTGTGTTGATACAACACCCTCATAAAATTTAACCATATTTATTGCAAGAATGATTTTGTCCCTCTTTCATTAGAATGAGCTTTGACAAAAGTTAACTTACTGTACTTTTCCAAATTCAATTGAAGTTACAGTTGTTACTTGTCTCACTGCTACATGATCTGTCCAGGACAGAAATAATAATGCTTTAAATATGGGTTACAAATATATGAGTTAAATAGCATGTACACTTGTCCCCTGGTGACAGTGAAAAAGACAAGAATGATCTGAATCAATTAAGGTACAATGTCATATTTTGACATAAGAAAAGTGTATGGTTTGAATAGCTCTGAAATTTTAAAAAAGTTATGGTGTTTTAGCCTCTTTTTAATTGTCTGCCATTCTTACAAAGAGAATATTTGACTAAAAGTACCTTTCTTTCATTTGAAAAGACAAGGTCTTATGTCCATGATCTAAATTTTGTAATAACAGCCAATGTTTTGAAGATAACCTTTATGGAAAACATTTCCAGTTCTGACCCATTTTAGTGTTTTCTGCCAAGATGTTGTGTTCTCTAACTCATTTAATTTTATTTTTATTCCAGCAGCAGTACTAGTTACACTAAAACAAAGTTTCATTGATTTTACAAAACCTGCATGAAATTAATTCATATTTATTTAATTAACATTTATACCCAATCATTTTTCTAGATATAACAGCTTCTTCAGGAGTGGTAGTGCCTTAATTCAAAAGGTTGGTGAGAGGAGCAGTTATTACACTTGACCTAACATTAGCAGCATTTTCAACTTCTCTGATATACTGCTAGAATATAAACTACGGCAGACAAAACATACTTGGAAAGACTCTCTTTTCTACCACTGCATTTTTCTTCTCCTAAATGGTACAGCACTGACGTACCAAATGTACCGACTGGGTGCCAGCTGTGCTTACACAACAGTAAACAAGTTCCATACAGTTCAAATTATTTCCATGGCCAGTTCCTAAATCTTGTAGCATCAGAAGATCTTGAACCAGATATTCTGAGAAAAATCAGCTACATTGACAGTCCAAAGAAATTGCACCTCTTTAACGAGCTGATTGATTGCATGATTAACCCTGTTCCTTAAGACATTGGCAGTAGAGCCGTAACACAGAAAGAAAAAATACAGATCTCTGATGCTTGTCGCCTTCATCAGCTTTTGCTCTAAGCCAGACAGAATACAAGAGTAAAAAAAAAAAAAGCTTTGAATAAACAGGTATCATGAGATAAAAAAGTTTAAAAAAACCCACAAAAACCCCAACTAATAAAAGCCCATTTTATGTGACAGCACACGGCATTTGTCTTCTCTGCCCTACACCCAAACCCATGGCGTCAGGGTGCAGCAAGGGCCGGCTGCTCCCTAAGGGCGGGGGAGCCCCACGGGGCTGAGGCCACGCAGGGACGTCAGCCCACACTTGAGGGGCAGGATCAGGGCCGGGGAGGGGAACCGGGGTTGGGGGCAGCCCTGGCATAACCAGGCAGGGCTCTGGGGACAAGGGTGGGCACAGGACTTCAGCCCGTGGGTCATGTCCGTGTCTGCAGGGTCCGTGGCTGGGCAGGGCCCAGTGGTGGTGGATCTGGAGATCAACATCTTATGGTGTCATGGAGTCAGGACTGAGGGTCCCAGATGGGCTGACACAGGCTCTGGGACCACGGCACCAGGGCAAGGCTGTTCTGGGCCACTGAGGCACATGAACGCCCTCAGAACCCTTACGTTTTCTGTATTAACAGCATATTGACAGTTAATGTTATCATAACTTGACTGTATAAATACCTTGTTCAATTAAGTAAGCAATCCAATTTACTTTAGCATTCAGCTTGACTGTTATGCCGTGATTTGAAGCCACAGGTCAAACAGGCTGTCTGTATAGATTCAGGTAGTGCAGACGTGTGCCAGCAACTTTGCACGGTCACTTTGCTTGCCCTATCTTTTGCTCTTGGTTGTTGGACTACCAGTTGTCAACACAATGTTCATGTTCATCCATACCTGCGTTCCTCTTTGGAGTAAACCAGCCAGGGCCCAGGGGAGCCAGCTAGCCACAGACTTACACACTATGCTGGCTGAGCAACAAAGAAACTTCAGTATTGCATAGAGAAAAATAATATATTTCAGACAGCAAGTCTTTCTTTGTCCTGAAAAATAAAATGTATGTTAGCAGAAATGTATGCTTTACTGTATGCATATTGTGATTTAAAGATTTTTAACATACTCAGGTGCTCTGTTGTATCACTGTCTAATATTAATTAATGGCTTTTATTTGGAAAAAAAATTACAGGCACTGTTTTATTTCTGTCAAGAGAATTTCTTAGTTGGATTGCAGAAGTCATCTGACAGCTAGCAAACTGAAAAATGCACTGCAAGTCAGTCTGAATTATAAACAGCTATGATTTTGGATTCGCCTAGACTTCAAAATAGCAGGACTGAAGCAACAAAAAAAGTAGAAAACTGCAACTAATTTGCTTTCATTTCTTGCTATACTTTCAATACTTTGAAATGAAACATTAAATTCATTCCAACATTACATTCTTTGAGATTTATACGCAAAATACATTTGAAGCAGCTCTCAACACACTCTCACAGCATGCATCAATAATTTTGATTCCAGAAAAGCTTCTAGAAAGTCATATCCTTGTCAGACTTTGTAGAAATAGCAGGCAAAAAAAAAAAAAAAGAGAAGTTAACACTAAGGAAAATGAAATGGGAAAAGGAAACAAGCAAATATGCATAGATGTTCAATACTGGGACTCATTTGTTGTACACATGACACCAGTATTAAGGGCTAATCAATACACTCAATTGTTATACAAATGACAACATAATAAGGGCTAATCAATACAAGAATGATATTATGTAACAATATATTAGTCATTTGGTGATTCCTACAATTATTTTCTAGAAGAGAAAAAATCTCAATGCTTGCTTTGTAAGAACAAGTTATTATTCATAATTTCAGAAGAAACACAGAACAAGTTTTATGCTTAAGAAATGCTTACAAAATTGCCTTATGCCAATATCATTATGAAAAGGATTCACTGGCCGTGTAGAATGAAAAGGTTAACAGCATTTATGAAACTTTTAAAATTTCAGGACTATTTAAACACATTACAAAAAAACCCACCCAACCCCAAAAACCCTACATAGTATTAACTAGAGAAGGAAAACATTGCAAACAAAAGCTATCAGTAACAAATTGGTATGTAAATTGTACCTTATTTTCATCATATTTTTTATTTTTTCTTGTGTGCATGAGAATGTGCTTATGTGGTTTACCATTACAATGACAATATATTTCTCTTCCTTTTCCATTCTCTTACAACAATGAAGTGGATGGAATTGCAAAATTTGAAAAAATAAGCCACAATCTTTACTAGAAAATAAAGTTTTAATTCTAAAGTAAAACTGAGAAAAATAAATATGATGATATGAGACAAAAATTCAAATGATTGAGCTTGCTAAAATATAAGCATTAAGTTCTAGACCAATTCGCCTCTAGCTGGTGTAAGCAAAAGTTAGTATAAGTAAGCTTAGATTGAACTCAAAGCAAAACAAATAATGGGGTGAACAGCTTCCACTGAATAATTTAAATCAGCCTAAACAACACCTAGTAGAAAAGGAATGCAAGAGATGGGAGCAGGTCAACTGGTGATAAAGCTAGCCTCAAAGAAAAAAAATACGGAAAATAAATTGAACAGGATTAAAACCGAGACTCTTGGAACACTGAACACTCGACACTCCAGTATTCAGTCTTCAGGTTCCAAAAACTCCAGGTTGTCTGGCCAAGTGACTCTTAAGGTTTTTTTAAGATGGGACAGCGTATTACTACTTCATTTTGAACAACTTCATACGCCTTTAAATACGCATCTTTTACTGAGATTTACACTTTTCATGCCAATAAAAATCCCCCAATTTCTTAATCATAGAGCATCATACAATTACAATCTACTGGCATCAAGTTGTTTTAATAACAGAAGCTTTTTTTCAGTCTGTAAGAATAGCATATCCACACACTGTCTACCTAATATTGAGCAGCATTGCCCCTGAGCATTATAAAGGTCGTCTTTACAGGAAGACAGACAGGTATCAATAGTTCATTGATCACCACTGTGTATTACTTTGAAATTCATACAGTATTTGAAGCGCTACTGCTGAAAATAGTTCCTTTGTCGGAAGATATTGTACTTTAATTGTAGGAGATTGTAGCCAAAATGAGCAGGATTTGTTTTCTGTCTTTTATTATTTTTTAATCTGAGATGAATTGGATGAGAAATGGAAAGCAATTCTGATTACAATCTAAAAATATTAATTTCATAGATAAAGATATAATTCATTCAGCTGTTTCTTTCCAGAAACTTTATGCAGGTTATGAAAAAGGTTTCATTTCATTTGTAATCCTTACAGTATTCATTATCTACCAATTTTTGTTCAGAGTTTATTGTTTTGAAAGAAATAGCATCACTTTACACGAATAAAGCTCATACTAGTATTAAATATATTCTCCTGTACGTTGAAATGCGAACCCTACTGACAATTCAGTATTTATAAGGACTTTACAAGAAATTGATTTTGTCCAATAGATGTTGTAGCAAGAATGGAAAATGTAAAAGTTTGCCTACTATCTTAAGATAACAACAATCTCCATCTTTAAGTCTATACTTACACAATTAAACCCAGGCAAGGAGGTTATTCAAGGATTCCATCTCCTGGTTTTTCCATTTTTCCCAAGAGTAATCCTGCTAGAGATACATGTGATAGTGGACCATGACTGATTGCAAGGTAAAGCATTCAGTAATAAGAGCTGCAGAAAAGTGGTAGCACCAAAGGCAGAGAACTGTGTGTCAAAATTTTGATATTGGAAATCATCTTGTTTGTTTACCTTTATGCAACATTCCATACATTCTGTCGAAAAAACTGCAGAAGCTGGAAAAACAAACAGATCTTCTCTATATGCATATATACTGATATACATATTTATGTGTATACCTATTGGCTGTTAAAAATTTTCTGAAGTGAAAATTATCTGTAAATGTCTACACTTTCAGCCATTAGGGGAGTCAAGAAGCAATTTTCTTTCTAAGAAAAATCATAGAATATTTACTGCATATTTTGATATTAGTTCATATACTTTGAATGAGAAACCACTGTTCCCTTTTAAAGGAAACGCATGCCTATTGATTTCAGAGAAATGAAAGAAAAAGGAATTCTTAAAAGTCAGATATTTTAATACTTTTTGAAGATACTGGTGGGCAATGAAGATGTCCAAGCATAATGGCACAGGTCTGCCTTAGCTAAAACATAGATCTTATTTTTTCAAAAAAAGTACTGGAGCCCTGAATATATTTTACTATATTATGAACATTCATCTATACTTGCATCCTCTTGCAATTTAGTGTATCTAACCAATGTATCACATTTTGTATAATTATTTTTATATATTACTATAAGTATATATTAATATATTCATATATATCAATATTACATATATAAAATATGTTTTATTGCAAATCAGTATACTGAGTGGAACTTGATTTCCAGTGGATTAGAATAAAATATTTAGAGGTAAAACTGTCTGAGTCATTCATTAAATCTCTCGGGTTATTGGTACCAGGAAGCCTTGTGGCTCACCACCTTGTTAAGACTGGTAAAGGTGAAAAAAAAAAAAAAATTTGGGAGGAACCAAGCCTTTCAGAATGAAGAAGTACAATTTTTAACAGCAGCTAAGAAACTAGTTTATTTACTATTTTATTAACTATTTTATCAGTGTCTGGTATAGATGCATAAGGTATGATGTTGAGTATCCATTCACCTGCTTTGGATAATCTAGTTTCTGGTATCTGGTATCTTTCAGGAAAATGTTGTTTTCTTAAACTCCCCACACTATTACGAATTATTACTAGAAATAGTATGAATAAATATCATGCCACACCACTTTTGTATCTGCCATGTTACTGCATGTAACTGTACGGAGTCAGGGTGGGGAAAAGAAACATACCCTACAGATGGCAGTGTGAGCACACTGAAGAAACTTTGGTGAGACATCGTGTATAAGCACTTAAAACCATTTATGATTAACAATGAATTCATAAAAACAATTATTACAAAGGAAATTAAAAAAATGGCACAAACTGCTAAGATTAGATCAGCCAGCAGCACTTATAAAACCTGTTTCACTCAATTTAATCATCTCTGTGGCTTTTTATTGGTACTGGTAACAGAATCATAACAGAATCACACAGAATCACAGAATGGTAAGGGTTGGAAGGGACCTCTGTGGGTCATCTAGTCCAACCCTCCTGCCGAAGCAGGGTCACCTACAGCAAGCTGCACAGGACCTTGTCCAGGTGGGTCTTGAATATCTCCAGAGAAGGAGACTCCACAACC
>Ga0065711_1001132_pt1 | contig 64444 bp, 37 predicted proteins | sample Hoacrofraction12_FD_59098 | JGI IMG/M metagenome (GOLD analysis project Ga0065711, IMG submission 59098) | Hoatzin crop microbial communities from Cojedes, Venezuela - Epithelial fraction 12 v2 (version 2) | ecosystem: Host-associated > Birds > Digestive system > Esophagus > Crop | place... | reverse complement strand
TTTTTTTTTTTTTTTTTTTTTTTACAGCAACTGGTCTTGAGCATTCAATTTACATTTACCCCACTCAGTATCCTGAAAGTCATCATGTGTTTCAAACCGGATATTTTCCTGTTCATTAAATCTTGTTGGAGTCTAAGACAGAGATGCCCTTTTGACATTCAACCAGAAATGTGTTGCAGTGCTATTTGGAGATTAGACAGGCAGGACTGGGACTGGAAGCCATGTACAGCCAATAACACTAAATTAGGACAAGTACGGGAAAGTACATCTGAGCAAATTTCAGGTCTGTGAGTTCACTCTTCTCATAGGACCAAACTCCAGAAAGGTCCTTGGTTGAGAAAGAGGAGATGGGTTTTGATTCCTCATGCCTCATTTGGCTGGGAAGACACTGTGCCACAAAGTTTAATTTTGTTTTTCAGTGGCTCCTACAAAGATGCAAAAAGAAAATAGAAAAGAAAGAGAAACAGATAAAGATGTACTGGGGCTAGGTGGTGTCTTGATAAGAAACACCATAAAAGACGTCCTAAATAGAGGAAGCTTTAAGTTAGGAGAATGTCATGTAAAAGAAGAGTAAAAAGTGATACTACAGCAGGAAAATATCAGCACAGGAATGTAGAGAAGTGGCCAGTGTTTTGGGAGGAAGCCCTGGCTTCACCCAAGTCTATGGGAATTTTCTTTTGACTTCTGTGGAGATGACACTTCTGCCTTTTAGCTTGTGCTGCCAAGCTTTGAATCTTGAACAAGATGCTTTTTCCCATCTAAGCATAACTTGCGGCTGTTTGTAATATGCCTGCCATAACCTAAGATAATGATATAGTCTTTAATATTAATTTTTCTACCAACCCTTCAGTTCAAAGGTTTGATCTTTGCATCTGAACCACTCACTGAATATTGGATCCATGTGCTCTAAGTAGACTTCATTACTACCTATGAGGCCTGTGTGAGTATCTACGGGACACGAAAAGCCCACCTGCTTATTACTGTCTGGCTCTGTGTTTGATATGGAGCTGAGAAGCACGGTTGGTAAGCATAACCTGGGATAACAATGCTCTGAATATTTTCTTATCTTAAATCTGTTCCAAAGATCATAAAAACCCAGCAGATGTCAATTTTGTTAAAGTTAATGAAGAAATGATGTTCTGGTACAGTTTTATGGAATATGTCTCTGCATATGTGAGTCAAAATTAATTCTTCAATTAGAGGCAGTAAGAGAAACTTAAAAAGAAAAGAAAAGGCCAATTTGAGCCATTGCAAATGAAAGAAACTTCAATAATTTTTAAAATGTTGCATTCTTCCTGCAGCTTTAGTTATGTTGTATCTCAGTATTTTTGGTTCATCTTGTTATTCTGAAGCAAAGGACTCATGGGCTTGGAAGGCTGTAAGCAAGGAGATACCAGCTGGGGAAAAAGGGAGTTCTCCAGAGTATGTGTAGGAAGGTGGTTTTCTCTGACATCCAGGTTGTTGTGGAGAATTGGTTTCACTGAAAAAAAAAAAGTTAATTGAGTTAAAAAGTTAATACAAAAGTTGCACTGGCATTGCAGAGCTTTGGTTAGCTTGCTGTGTGTCCCTGGTGAAGAGCTCAATGCCTCTGGAGCAGCAACCTTTGCTGAGAGCGGTGGACTTTGGGGTGGCCTGGAATAGTTTGTGTTGGGTGCTTTCATCTGGATGACCCCAGAAAGACCAGAGTTCATGCTACACCCAATGCTGAGATTTCCTTTATGGCTGCTCTTTGGTGTCCTACATGACAGTCACATTTCAAGAATGCTGGGTCCCTGGTCATGCCGCCAGATCCATTAGCAGGGTTACTGAGATGAACAATACATGGCAAATTACTTCTTCCTGCTGAAACTGCAAGGTCCTGTACAGCACAGGTGGCATGATCAGAAACCCCTCTATACTGTCAAAAATCCCCACAAACCTGCAGCCCTGATGTACCTACAGACTGGCAGGCGCACTGGGATGAGATGCAGTCCCTGGTTCATCTAAAGATGCTGCAAGAACCTTATCCCATATGATGGCTGAAGGCATATTTTCTTTGGAATGTACCCATTTCCCAAAAAACAGTTATTTTCCCTTAAATTGCAAATAGCCTTGGGCAGGGAGTAGCACAAAGTCTGGGAGAACAGCTTTATCATCCCACTACATCTGACTTAGACCAGAGTTGTGTGGAAAGTCCAGCATCCAAATTGCTGCCCCAGTCATGAAGCTCTGGGTCGCTCTGGGGAGACTTTGTGGGTTTTGTGAACACATCTCCTGAAAGCATTTTCGTTTCATCTTGATGAGGAATGGGAAATCTTTGAAATGTCAGAAGATGCTCAGATTAAATTGTAGCCCACTGAGGGTATAGGAGCTCACCTATAGGATCTTATCAAATGGCACAGCAAGAATATACCCTTTCTTTAGGCAAGCAGAGAGTTTCCTAAGCTGTCCTTTTCTGTAAGTCAGAACAGAGCTGAATTTCTTCACGTAAAATGGAAGTAATTTCCTCTTGACACAAGTTTATCCTGATGTAGGGGCTAATTGATAGCTTGCAGGGCACTTGTGTTTTCCAGGCTGTTGGTTTTGCTCTAAGCACAAATTTACTCAGTGATGAGAATATTTTGACAGCTCTGCCTATCTGTGCTCAGGAACTGCAGTTTGGTGTGAATTTTCTGGGTGCGTTGACCCAGTTTTAAAGCCTAAAATGAGCGTGCTCTAGATTAATATGGAAATACTGTAGTTGGCAAAACAAAACAAACAAATGTGGTAAATAAGCAGAAGTATAGGGCGTTCTGCACAAGAACATTCAGGAGAGGTTTTGCTTAGCTGGCAGTGGCATGTTTTTGTCCGGACACTTTTTCGAGGAGGTAATTGTTAAAAAGCAATGTCGTTCAGCTTTCAGCTTGCAGAAACGTGTCACTGACCCACTTGCACATCCCCATGACCACATCTCTTCAGCAAACCCCTGCCTAGCTGTAAACACACAAAAATTAACATGTCAGATCAAACAGAATTAGTTTTGAAGAGAAGACACATGTTGCTGCATTATTCCTTTGCCTGCCTGGATCTAATAACTGTCTCATTTAGAATTCCGTCTCATTCATATTAGTGGTGTTTATTTTTACGTTCTTCTCAAAGCTTATTTTTAGGCAACTCGTGGCTCATTCTTTAAGAATAAAGAAAACATTTCTGTTTTTATGTGTTGTTGTGTGAGCGGAGCTGGGAAGACTGTACTTGTTTTCTTTAGCTGATATGACAAATTAGCTTCTTCCAAAATATTATGCTCTGGGGACTATGATGGCAGGAAGCTTTAGAGAACATTAGAATACATTACCAGAGCTCTGTGCAATACATACATGTACATTGGTTGTGTACAGCTCATGGTCTTAAGTAGAAATGTTCTAATCATTTTGCTACAAACTCTCCTAACAATGTTTTTGTGCTGTTCACAGAGTCAAAAAAAAAAAAAAAAATTGCTTGCTGCAAGACAGTTGATTTTGGTGCATGTTTTGAATGTGAAGAGCATTTATACTGATTATACACAAAAATAGAAAAGAAGCCCTGTGCTTCTCCCTTTTAATTTTGTGATCCAAATTCTGGCTATAAACAAAAGTGGATTTGCTTAATAGAGAAGTATTATAACCTTACTTCACCCTTTCTGTCAGGTAAAATTATCTGGATTGCTATGCCATCAAGATGCAGCTAAAAGGATAACAATGAGGAGGCCAGCTGTGTACCTTGCGTTCCCATGGAGGGGCTCCTTGTCCTTTGTTCTTCTCTGCCTTTTTTGGCCACTTTTTATTCCAGTAGCTGGTGGGAAGGTGACATGGATACCTGCTCACAGTCCCCCCCATAGGATTTTTGTCTGGGGGAGAATGAGGAACTAGGTGGCCCCGCTGTACTAAGGCAACCGATTACTGGTTGAAGCAGGTAATTATGATGCTGAACACAGCTCAGAAAGTTAACATCTTGGCAACTAGTTTAGTTTTAAAATAAAACCTCATCCACAGTAAGTTATGTACGCAGAGGAACTGTGGTATTTGCATTTGCTCAAGCCAAAATACCGAATTTGGATGAGACTTCCCTTGCATTGAGATAATAACTGTGGGATTTCACATCTGGCCTTTCATGCTGGGCTTGTTTTCATAAGGCACCAGCAGCAATTTCACTTTTTGAATAAAGCCATCCGAAATTGCTTACCAGGGTTTTGCAGTGTGGTGAATAGCTTCTTATGACTTCTAACTTTGGCTTGATGGGTTTCCTGTTCTTCCCATTAGCTTTCATAATGGAGGGGAGAGTCTAAGATGACAAAAACAGCAAGGAAAAAAAATTATGTTGGCAACTGCAAGCTGTGTGAGCATTCAGACCGCCCCAAATGTGGGTGTCTGCAGAGCTACTGCAGAGAACGGCAATGTTCATAAGCAGATTACTGAGTCATGAGCGTGTTTTGAATGTGATTACAAGCAGAGAGACAGAATTAGTCTTTGATTTCCATAAAAAATTAATGAGGGAGACAGACAGGGACAGACAAATTGAAGAGTTCACTTGGTTAATTTTCTAGCCAGCAGCTATTGTTCCTCTTATTTAGCAAAGAAAGATACTAAATCTATATTGGTTATGTTGGCCAAGAAAAACTATTAGTCTGCTAGAGGTTTACCTGGGGGCAAATTGTCAGCAAATTAAAAAAGCAACAACATGTTAATTTTGGGACATTTTGGTGCATCTTCCACAAGTGCAGTCAATTAAGAGCTCATCTGGAAATCGTGTTTAGCTGCTGTGCTCCTGTGCGCAGCTCTGCCTTCATGTAAGGACCAGGGGACTGATTCCCTCTCTTAAAAGCAGAGAGTCCAGTTGTGTTTTAAAAGGATATTGTTTGAGTTATGCCCTGCTACAGATGAGATGAGATGGGTCGAGACTATCGTTAATGCTACAGATGCAGCAAGTGCAACGTCTCTAGGTTGTGATTTTATTTCTTTTATTAATAGCTGCAGGGCAGCTTATAATTTGAAATAATACAACCCTAGTAGTGGGTCTCTGAAGCAGAGTAGTGCGGTTCACACCCTTTTCCATGGACTCTGTTTTGAATCTGCCAAGGCCTAGTTACTGATTCTAATCAATATTTAACTACACCTTCCATCAGCCATGGTCCCTCAACTTTTGCTCAAGGCAGCCAAAATACCACCGTTTAGCAGACATATCTACCGTTCCATATCATTTGTGAGAAGCAGAGAGTTCTGATGCTGTCATGTACGAAAATGGAGTTAGCCCTAATTTGCACAAAATATCAATGAACGTTTCTGCAGAGATATCTTCTCCAGATCCAATGTCCTGTATTTAGACTATTTACAGACATTTAAATGGTGAGATGATGAGTTCCTTCCCTATTTAAGTGCAACTTGCAACAGAACAGTGGAAGCTATGCTTTAAAAGGAATAATTGCCCTCACTATAGAAGACTTTGTTCCCATGGAAAATTACTATGAAAGTTGTATTTTTTAATTGTTTTCAACTTTTTAAAAAAAAAATCTTTCAAAATGATTAATTGAAATGGGTGTATCTAGCTGGATGTATTCAACAGATACTTTTTATAGTAACATTAACAAAGATTCAGCATTAGAATGAAAATATTTAGTATGAGGACATTAATGTAGTCTAGTCAATTACATGAATATAATAGAGAAAGAACTCATGTCCACTGTATGTTGGGGGGAATAGCCTGATGTAGTAAACGAGTTATTGTTTCTTTAGACGTCACAGAGTTATTTGCAGTTAAGTCACATATCTAGTTTCTGGTTTTATATTCTCTGTTGTGATAGCATCTGCATCAGCATCTTTGTGCTACAGAAATGCCATAAATAATTCATGTCTTTGTTTAAATAACTGTGGATTTATTTTCAGTCGGCATGGAAAAGGCCTTTACTTTCTGTATCATTGTGTACAGTTGTCATACTAGCCTCTTATTTCAAAATGTTTGTGATTCACTGAGAACACATCAGTAAACGAAATTACAGCAAACTTAGCTTGAAATTTAATTAGATGATCAACAATCACAGTTCTGTACTTTCCTAATATGAAGTATCTTATTGCAGACAGTTTACAAGGCATTGTCTGTGCACCTGAATCCATTATGCCTGAAACAACATGGCAAAACATTAAAAAATCCTGTTGATTGCCCTCTGTTGAATAACCACGGTCCTTGAGAGTCATTCTCGGTTAGTTAGTGGTGAGTAACTCAGCAAAGCAGTGAGGAACACAACTGTCCTAATGGCTCTCCCGGCTCTGCAACCCTTGCTCTTGCAGGGTTGGCCAGCCTCTGCCCACAGGGTCCCTCATGGTGAGCAGCAGCGGGGTATATATTTTATTCTGGTTCTCTATGAAAACTAAGCCCATATAGTCTTCAAATCTACTCTGTTCCCCTGCTCCTGGCAGAATGTCCCAAACACCTTCCTTTAGTTTAGCATGGGACTTCTGTTCCATCATGGCTGTGCCAAGCTGGGCCATTTGTTTGTATTTTCCAAGGGCTTCTCATATCTCACCTGGAGAGCACTGACAGGTGGATTAAAGCAGCCTATCTCACTTGGCCAAATACAAAGCAAAAGGATGTCTTTTGGTACACCTTGAGAAAATTTGGAACGAATTCAGCAGAACTTGAAGCATCCTGTACAGAACCACATAAAAAATAACACCCAAGGTCAGCAAGCATGGCCTGGGTAGAGAAAGAATTCACTTAGTTGTGTAAAGAGAAATAAAATGGGTAAATTAAAGCAACAGAGTGTGGGAGGCAGCCCCTACCACACACAGCACTTTGCAGCTGGAACATGGACTGCTCATATTCATGTTGTTCGTTGCTAAGCTAGAAAGATGGATATGTACGTGGGTTAGAAATTTTCAGATGATTAAAAAAAAATCCACAGATAAAGACATGCAGGGTATGTTAGAGCAGAACAGAAGCACAGGCAGGAAAAGGCAGCACAGCCTAGAGAAATATGAAGCAATGCAGATAACTCGGCCAAAAAAGCAAGAGGAACATGTGCTTTGATTTCATACTGCAAAGCCCAAAAAGAGCCCAAGAAAAAGTGGAAAACCTGCTCACGAATCTGGGAGGAAGCAAATGGTCTTTCAGTATATTTAGTTTTCCTGTTTCCATGGAAAAAAAAATGACGCAGTGACTAGGATTCTCCTCAACTTTCACTTCAATTTTTATGTTCATGGGAAAGTGTTGCACAGTTTTCGCATAGGTCATTACAGAATTTTTCTTTAAGGGTCTTTGTGAATTCTGGACTGTAAACTTTTCCTCCCTCAGCTAGGGGCACCACCAGACCCTTATAGTGTCTCTTTTTTCTGTATCTGTTACTTTAACAGTTTCCTTTTATGTGGAGAAGCACAGAGAGGAGCTCAGATGTAACAACTTCTGTGTTAGGTATATGAATGTGAGGTAGCAGCTGCATATGACCATATTTTAATATAAATTTGCATTTTCTAGGTGGAGCTGAGTTTGTGGTTGCGATGGTTTTGTCTTTCTCAACAGTGTGGAGCCCGCAAAGACACAGCCTCACTGACCGGGCAACTCACAGAAATGATGTGACCTTCTGTGAATCCGGTTCTCATGGTGCAAGCCAATCTGTGCTGCTCAGGAGAGATACAGATGCTGCAACTAAATAGCAAAGCCCTTTCCAGGTAAACATTACATTGAGCTAATAAGGAAAATAGTCTTTGGAAATGTGATATCATTCTTACCTGTGTCTAGGTTGCTGTCTGTGCTAGGCAGGATCCTGCTAACATGCATGGACTTTGGAGAGGTCTGCATAAAGTAGATTGGATGCTTAGGTAGAGAGTTTCTAAAACTACCAGACCTTAGCGATGGATTTTAATCAGTGGGCTAAGCCCGGAACTGCAGCTGGGGTCTTTGCAACATGAGCAAGGGTCTGACTTTTGAAATGCTTGTTACGGACAAGAGTGCTTCTGACAAGGTTTATCTGTGGTGGAATTACTCACATCCAGATCTCAAGCCCTAACTCACTGGTGTGTGAATGAGTAAAACTTGTGCCTTGCTCAGAGTGAAGCTGGGAAGCTGCCAGGAACAGGGTGTTGGAGGGGAGCCATTCCTCCAAGGGGACTTTCAGATCATCCCTTCAGCTGGTGTGGACCCTGAACTGCAAAGAAAATAAGTATGGAAACAGGGAGACGATGTCTGTCTGTGGATGTCTCTGACCTCTAGATGTATTGATTTATTGTGTACAGTTTATCCGTTTCTCCTGTCCTAGAAATGTTGTAACTTCTCTTCCTCTGCTAAAATCCTTAACCTAAAATATGTCCAATGGTCTTAGCCTCAATTATGTATGCCATCAACCCTTCGTATTTAGAAAAGAATATCAGTATCCTTTGTTCATTTAACAAAGTTTAAGTTTAACCTTCAGGGCACAGTGCAAAGAACATCTGTTTATTCAGATTTCTAGCCTGGGGGCTGAGAAGCACAGTTTGTATTTGGGACCTCTAGCTGACATTCGTTAACTAAGTTTGCATACATTTTAATGTGGTTTCTTGTACCCAGAGGCAGTTGTTTAGAGTATAATATGCTAAGATATAAATATAGATATATGGCCAAATTATTATTCCTGTAAGTTATCCCTGCTGGAACAAGGAGGAGAAAATGAGTTTTGGAGATCTTAAAGTCCTCAGAGGTCACCGAGAAAGCGATGTGGAGATGGACACACTGGAATTCAGCAGCACATGAGGCAGGCAGAGAGAGGAGAAGCAGTAGACCTGGCTGGTTTTAGCCTTTTGTCACGCAGGCAGCAATGGATGGTGTCCAGTGTGCCAGAGCATGAAGTAGCTTAAATGTCTGTAAATGGGGGCTCTCGGCACGCTCAAACCTCTCCTGCCTGTGTGGCTAGGTGGCCAGATTTGTACACTATGTCCATGCCAGATATAACTGCACCAGCATTGTGTCATGTGCTGACACCAGTGCTTTGGACAGAGGCCATCGCTACCACGGGTGCAAAGCCTGTATCCCTGCTTGTGGGGGGCACCTGGACCCCCACGAGGTGGCTGGCTCTTGGGCCGTTCCACGAGATCCCTCAGTCCCATCCTCGCTGCATGTGGTTCCTTATCTGCCAGCACAATGCTGCATGAAGTCTGCAAAGAAAAGAGTATTTGCAACAAAAGACTATTTCCAGTAGAAATTATTCTAAAAATTATTGGGAATGTTTTTATTCTTGTTATGATTGTATAGAGCTTCTCTTAATGACATCTAAATATGGGGCCAAACTTGAGCTGATGGCATCTCATTAAAGCCAACGGAATAAAAATTCAAATGTGTATCTTCCTCTAAGTGTTTATCTAGCTGCAGGAGCCTTTTATCTTGTGTGACAATGTTATCTGCCAGTGACTGTGTATCTATACCAAACTGAAGACAGATACATTTAAACATAGAGGATTCTGAGTGTTTCAGATGATCAAGATAACCAACAACCTGCTTAAAGGGTCAGTGTAGTTTACTTAATGAAGTCAAATATTCAAAGATGCTTCTTTATTGTTAGGATTATTGTGCTACAGAAGCAACATGGAGGCTTCTTAGTGCAAGCTGCTGTGTATAGATGGCTTAGATAGAAATGGATGTGTGTATATATGTCTATGCGTGGAAGTGCAGCCGGTCTATACTATCTCTTTCTTGAAGCAGTTCGCTCTTCCATAGTAGCACTCCCCAAAGATGAAAGGAAGCTATTGCTCTATCTGTTTTCATAGAATCGTAGAAGGGTTTGGGTTTGAACGGTCCTTACAGATCACCTAGTTCTAACCCCCCTGCCATGGGCAGGGACATCTTCCACTAGACCAGGTTGCTCAAAGCCCTGTCCAACCTGGCCTTGAACACTTCCATGGATGGAGCATCCACAGCTCCTCTGGGCAACCTGTGCCAGTGCCTCACCACCCTCATTGTAAAAAGTTTCTAGTGGCTAGGAAAATGGCTAGTCTAAATCTACCCTTCTTCAGTTTAAAGCCATTACCCCTTGTCCTATCACCACCTGCCCTTGTAAAACGCTCCTCTCCAGCTTTCTTGTAGGCCCCTTCAGGTACTGCAAGGCTGCTATAAAGTCTCCCTGGAGCCTTCTCTTCTCCAGGCTGATCAGCCCCAACTCTTTCAGCCTTTCCTCATTGGAGAGGTGTTCCATCCCTCCGATCATCTTTGTGGCCCTCCTCTGGACCTGCTCTAATAGGTCTGTGTCTTTCCTGTGCTGAGGGCTCCAGAACTTGGCACAGGACTCCAGGTGGGGTCTCACCAGACCAGAGCAGAGGGGCAGAATCCCCTTCCTCATCCTATTGGCCACGCTGCTGGAGATGCAGCCCTGGATACAGTTGGCTTTCTGGGCTGCCAGCGCAGATTGCTGGGTCATGTTGAGCTTCTCATCAACCAGCATCCCCACGTCCTTCTGCTAAGGGCTGCTCTCAATCCATTCTGCGCCAGCCTGTAGTTGTGCTTGGGATTGTCCCGACTCATGTGCAGAACCTTGCACCTGGCCTTGTGGAACTTCATGATCTTCCCACAGGAGCACTTCTCAAAGCCTGTCAGTGTCTCTCTGGATGGCACCCATCCCTCAGGTGTGTCGACTGCACCACACAGCTTGGTGTCACCATCAAACTTGCTGAGGGTGCACTCAACCGCACCGTTCATGTCATCGATAAAGATGTTAAACAGTGCCAGTCCAAATACCAACCCTTGAGGAATGCTACTCGTCACTGGTCTCCCCTTGGACATCAAACCATTGACCACAAGTCTTTGAGTGTGACCATCCAGCCAGTTCCTTATCCACTGATGGTCCATCCATCAAATCCCTGTGTCTCTGTTTTCAGATGTTTTTCCTCAGGAAACATTTAAATGGCGAACTCTGAGTTCTGCTCCTTTGCAGGGTGGATCCCATTGGCTCAGGCAGCACTTTTCTCCCTGTATGCTGCAAGGTGGGAGATGTACGTGCAGCCTCTCACCTGGTGCTTGCATTGCCCTGCACCATCTCCCTAAGCAGCTTCCCGACAAGCACAGAGGCTCCGATCACTTTTGGTCAGGCCCAAGTGACAGTTGTGTTGTTCAGTTTCTTGTAGGCAAATAACTGTTTCCATCTTTGAAAGAGGAGCACACTCATGATCTTCTACAGCATCGCTCCAGGAAGAATCTCAAAAATGGGAAAGTCTCTTACATGTTCTTATGATAGAGCCACCTCATGAAACCCCAAACCATTTGCAAGGATGCCTCTAATTTCCACACTAACATGCTGTGGAAAAAGTCACCTGGATCTTGTTTCTGGCTTTTAAGGGACATTTGATCCTTTTAGATGTTTCTCTTGAAGCAGTAAATGAAGACGTCTTGCAAGAAGTGCTCCGAGCATTTTATTACAACTGTTAAAAGCTCCTGTGCCTCTTGCCTGCAGATTAAGAGAGATGTCAGCACTCCCAGCCCAGCTGGCTGGGGAGCAGGGCTGGACCTGGTCTCTGAGCACATGCTCTGCTTCTCAGCTCGTGCTGTCACCCGGCATCTTGGCTGGTCCATGCAGTCTGCATTTGACTGTCCTGGGCTGTGCTTGGTAGGAGCTGCTGCAGTTGTTCCTAAGCAAAGTACAGGGAATCTCACAGGCATCTCAACCCTGTAGTTTTCTCCCTCTGTTGCCCCAAAAGCACTATGATCTGTTGCTAGTAACCGCAGAGCCAGTCTGCAAGCACAGAGTGCGCCTTGCTGGGCTGCTTTTTTAAATGCGTGTTAAAACAGGCAGTCCCCTTGGCTGGTCAGGCCATCTGGCGATCCACAGCTGAGCTTTCCAGACCCATACTGCCAGGCTCAAACTGCAAGAGCCCTCTGACTTCACCCCGCTTCCCTTCTGGTGAATATGCCCTCCTTTGCAAGAAAACAGTTTGCCAGCCTGATTTGTGGCATTAATGATAATTTTTCTCTGTAAGAAGGTCTTGCGCCTTCCCAGTAACAGGCAAACAAAAGCAAAAGGATTTTTTCATGGCCTGGTATGTAAGTATATAAAGTTATCACCTCCAGGGATGGAGTGTTTGTGTCCCTGTGTAGGTTCTTGGGAAAAGCCAAGTTATTGCTTGGAAACCACACACCCGCTTGAGGATGCTCATCTGCAGTGGAGCTGTCTATTAACCAGCACTGGATGTTTAAGAAAAAACTTTCTGGAGGGGAATAGAGTGGAAATTTTCATCCCAGTGTGACACGGACAGGAAGGATCTCCACAGAAACTATTTGACTGCCTCTTTGTGCTTGGCCTCGCAGGAGGTATCTACAGCTAAATACCACCTCTGAGGTGGGTGCTCTGCTGTGGGAGAGGAGCTGGGTCCAGCCCTGGGGGCTGCTCCAGGCTGCATGGCAGAGCATCACCCTCCAGTGCTACAGCTACCCTATACCGTAGTGATCCAGGGCATGGGAGCTGGCACTGTCCCGCTGCTCCCATTGCCCCTGGGTGGGTTGTGGCCCCTCTCCACTGCCATTTCCCATTCCTCTGTGATGCTTGGGAGTGAGTCAGGGGCACTGGCTTTGCTCTCTATTACAGCTCAGAGGGATCTCTGCTTTCCAGGGCAGAAAATCTGCCTTCTTGCTCTTCCATTTCACAGCACGCTTCTTTGTGGGAGAGTTTCAAAAATGCACAGCTGAGCCAATGTACTCACTCAGGCAGTATATAAGTGTTACATACAGTAAGTCAATGTACCGCTGCCTTCAGGGTCCCATGGCCCTTGAGGTGCATTTCATTGGCTCTGTACACATTTCAGTATCACTCAATAGGGCGAAAGCTTATCATCGTTAATTATGAAGGTTTATGTTGGCAACCACTTAGTTCCTATGGTTACATCTCTAAGAAATTGTGAAATAGGCACTTCAAGGCTCTGGGCAGAGAAACAAATTGACTGTTACAGAATTCATGAATGATAATAACTCATTTACTTATAATACTAATAAATAATTGGTGTAAAATCATCTAGTGCAGCCTTAGAATGCATAGGGTATTTAAAGGTCAGCACTGCTCTTAACTCTCCATTAAAACCCTCATATTGCAATAATGCATCCCAGACAGCAATTACAGTGTTTCAGAGTATTCACTTAGCGAATCTATAATCTCGTCCATTCCATAGGGCTGCCCTGCGTGTGCTCGCCTTGGCACCGCCACATGCTGTCTAGCCCATGCTCGAACAGTACAAGAAAACCCCATGTTTCTGGACACACTAAAGCTGTGCCATGGGAACAATATACACTGTCTTATTGCCTCACGCAGCTCTTTGTCCAGACCATAGCAGGATCCTGAAAGAAATGGTGCTCTGTGGCAGAGAAATACTCTGCAATCTGTCTATAAGGTCATCACTGTTACCCCACCCCTTCAGGGGACCTGAAACCTCATGGCCTTTGAGTTATTTTCCTGGCTGTTGTTCTCATTATCACTGTCTTCTATTTTTCATTGTTACTGAGTCCTGGAGCATCTGCTTTGTGTTACTGCTTTTCTAGCTCCCTTTTCCCCATATTTGCTTCTGGCTTGCATGTTTTTCCTTTTGTTACCTGTCCTTTGCTTGTCTTACGTGCAAGCAGGCACGCACAAGGCTTTGCACTATTTTAAGATGATCTGCCATGTCCTGTCCTATTTGTCTTGTCAGCACATGTAACAGTTCAATTTTTGTCACTCTTTCCCTGCACAGATCTTGCTTTGCCTGCAATAAAATTTTGATTCCTTTCCTCTAGCTTCCTTCTTTTTCTCCCTTCTCCCTTGTGCACTGGCTTTCCACACTGGACCCTGGTGAGGGAACATCATCCATTTCTATAACTATGCTTTCATCTTTGCAGTACTGCTACTCTGCAACTTAGATAGCCTCACATTTTTCCTCTGTCCATCAACAATACATACAAAGTGCAGGCTTTCCCCAGCTGCCCATGACAATGCCCAGCGACTGCAGTTAGTTTAGAGCGTACCGATAAGTTGAGTTGACATTAAATTATTCCTTCATGATTCCAGGCGTGGGATGAATCAAGATGAATCACATAGTGATGAAGGTAAGTCCTCCCATCAGCTGAACAATGAATCAGTTTCTATTTTTCTAACAGTAAAGATGCCATTTTGTATGTGGTACTAAATAACGTTCCCTGCTAAAATCATGAGGTTGAATAAAACGGTCAGTTTTGTTACCTGCTTGCAGACTAATACACAGAATGAATTTCAGCAATACAGCCCTCAGTGTAAGCAAATGGTGTTTAATAATTTGGAGGAGGAAGTCTGGCTCCAGATACGGAGATGTCTAAAAACACCATCCTCTAGAAATGTATGAACAAGCTGTTACTTCATGTGGGAAAACAGGCCCATCACAACCCAAATTTCCTAAAGTCTCTGTTGGTCCTGAAACCAAACCCAGAACTCAGTTCTTCAGTATGTGTCTGACACTAGGTGATGCTATCTGTTGGTGATGCAGTATATTAAAAAAAAGCAGAGATAGACATTCCATTAAAAATATTCATATAAATATGATGCTACCTGTAGTCTTCTTAGTTGTATTTGAAGTCTGTAAGTTGTATATTTAATGCATTAGTTGTGATTCAACATTAGCGTTCAGGAAAAAATTTACTCTTTTTGTCCCTGGGTCAAAACCAAGATGTGGACTCCCTTGAGATAAGGATGTAAAGCCAGGAGATGTTGTAAGCAGCTGGTTGGTTGTTTTCTGTCACTTCAAATTAGCAGGCTGTGGTATGGAGGGAGGGGAGACACCAAAGCGATGCAGAGCTGTTGTGCTCTTGGGAACATGGGGGAGCAGGAAGATAACCTTGGAGTTCAGCCAGGGAACCGAGCATCAGAGCAGGCTCGGGTGCACTCAGCCCAGCAGACTAAACCCTGGATCTCCTATAGCCACCCATAAATTTTCTGTTTTGCTGCTGTGTCACCCATGGAATAGCAGCTGGCTGGCTGCACATGCTTCAAGAGAGCTCTCTTGGCTGGCAGGCACTTGCATGGTGATGTCGGTGGGCTTTAGCAGCTCCTTGCTTAGATGAAGGAGAAAAAATGAAGAGGAGGAGATGGGGTGAGTCCCAAGGCTGTTTTGTTAAAGAGTCCAACCAGTTCCATCTCTGTTAGACACCCCTTCTCCTCTGGGTACAAAATAGGCACCTCTGCTTATGTCTTGATCCACCTTCTGCTAGGTTTAAGGCTGAAAGATCTGCAATACAAGCAGGAGCTTGTGCCCTTTATTCATTATGTCACTTTCAGCATTGGCTAAATAAAGAAAATCCTTGCTTCACTTAAATTTAAAAGGACACCAAATCATGATTTAAACTTGCAATGACATTTATCCAGTTAGCTGGTGTTTGCTATAGGTTGAAGGGACTCGTAAATACAGTTGTCTTCATGTCTCAGGCGCATTTATCGGTGTTCCTTGACAGTTATTAAGTGTATTAATTTTTCTGATGCTAATTTCTGTGTAGCACTGATGAAAAATGCATTTTTCCCAGGGAGTTGGCACTGGGAAAATATCTCAATGGCAATAAATTAAACTAGGAACTAAGTTTCTGTTGCCATGGTTTTCTTCTCCACTGATACAAGCAGTTACTGTATCTTCACTCCAGTAAGAGTAGAGAAGCAAAACCAGAGCCCAGATCACCTCGATGCACAAAATACTCTTCTCTCCTGAATCTCTCTTGTGGTTTGCCCTGCTGCTGCTCTCGCTTCTTGCTAGTCCCTGTATAAACAAATTATTCTTATGCAGTCTTGTTGCACGCCCAGACCCGGGAGGACTCTGGGCCCCTGAGAAGCAAGAAGAAGAAAATAAATGTTGCTAAGGAGTGTGCCCACTCATCCGAGCGCTTCCCTGTGCCCTTCGCATGCTGTCACCCTGGTGTCACCGTTTGCCAACACTGCTTCCCTCTTCTTCACCCGACTGGGTGATGAGGCTAAAAACAAAGTCGCTGAACTTAAAAAATAAAGGAAGTAGGTTCAGGGTTTGGTGCCCTCACATTATTTAAGTCTCCTGAGACTTTCCAGAGGCCTTTGAGTGAGCACACAGAAAATTCAATGGATCCGCTGAGCTGTGTCCTGAAGCAGAGGTTTAGTTAATGGATCCCATCCTGAGAAACCCCTTCTGTTTTCTAGTGGGAGAAAATGCAGGATCATAAACTGTTGCTGCTGTTTCCAAAAGAGTAGGGAGAAGCCATGGAGACAGAAGTGGTGAGAATATATCCTTCGACTCTGCATGAAAGCAAAATACTGATTTGACAGGACCTCCTGCTGTGCCTGCAGTACTTCAGCTGTAGCATCATGCCAGTTCCATATGCCAGGAGAGCTATTCACCGGCTGGTGCATGATGAGTAGTTCTGGCTGGAAGAAGTATAAGTCCTCAGGACCACTGCTGAGGTCTTCTATCAAGCACTGATGCTGCTATCAGCTAAATTCAGACAGAATCATGGACAGCATAAGGGAAGAAAAACCTCCCAGCATCCCATAACCAAATCTTACCTTTTAAGTAATAATGGCAGCTATCTTGATCCAAATTGACCAAGATCCTTAAGACCGTCTGCTGGCTCATACAGCTGTGCGGGATCCTCTAATGTATATTTTCCTTCTGGTCTCAGCTCTGTGTTCTACTGACCACAGCAGGTGACCATCACGTATTCATCATTTTTTTCACTATTGGCTTTTTGTGTTTGAAGAGAAAGAAAGGCTGCAGTTACACAAAGGGCACTCTGAAAAATCAGTATGTGCATAATTTTTACTGATAATCTCATTATTAATGCAAAATCATTCACTCAAGAAGAAATGGAACATTTCTGCTTCACAGAAACTTGTTGTTTTCAGAATAAAATAATGATGGAAATTGATTGCATGACTGACCAGGTCTGTGCTGAGCTTCTCTCTTTGATGGACTGGAAATGATTCTGTGCTCTACAGCTGGAGACAAAAACCTCTCTCTCACTTAAAAGAAAGACTGCAAATAAGTTGGGTATTTTCTTTCTTTCAAATTACCAATGTATCTTTGCTGTTGTATAGCACCACAGTTCTGTCTGTTTTGCCTTCAGAGCTGTCTTATTTTGTTGGTTTTATTAAGGAAGATTTTGTAGCTATTTTTGTTTAAAATGAAAAATCTAGATAAGAAATTCCAGTGACAATTTTAGCCAAGCTGAATATGGTTAAATATTTCTCTTTCAGATGTAGAAATATAATTTTCTGAATTAATATAAGAGAAGTCCCTTCTTTGGGATGTCCTCTCTCTGAAGCAAATAGCAATGATGGAGCTGCAAAGCTTCTGGTCTCAGGATATATCAGTTTTACTAAATATATTCATGTACTTTCAGCAGAAACAAGTACTTCTGAGAGACAAGGCAAGCAAATCATAAATTATTCTGGATGGTATTTTTGGGTGACTGTGCTGGGCCTTTTGGCGGTGGGTGAGCTTGGTATAGCTGGAACACATCCTGAGCCTCATCCTGCCGCATGTCAGCATGCATGGATGGGAACATCACTGCAGAAGGTGTTTCATCCATGTTTCATGAGATGTTCATATTGACAAAATTTGCTTTGTGTCTTTGTGTCTTCAGAAAGAGGACAATGGCTCAGCCAGAAAACCTGGTCTCTGCAGCAAGTATTTAAGGTGCTGCTGCCAGTCCCCTCCCAGGGGTCCAATCCTGCCTGTAAATCCTCATCACTCCAGGGTCCTTCCAGACTTGGGCATCGTATTTGTTGTTGCATCTAAAGCAAACACTGTGCTGGGAGAGAAGTGATTTCTGCTCTTTGACAGCCTGGGCTTGCGCTGCTGCAGCCTCTCCCTCTGCTCAGAGAGATTTAGGGACGTGGCAGCAAAAAGCTCTTCCCTGAGATGCTCCATTTATCCCTGGCTTAGTGCAGCCAGATCTTGCTCTGCACTGGGTACCCCAGGGTCTCACCAAATGAGGAGTCTGCAAGAGCAGGCCCTTGTAGAAAGGCTGATCATGTATTCTGCCTGTATCACAACCTCCCGTGAAAAACAGCATGTAAAAATACTGCCAGGAGAGATTCAAGAGGCCTAATCTACATTAGTTGAAGCAAACTGGAATCTTGCTCTACCCAGTGCTGAGCAGAAATACAAATCCTGGGTGCTGGGGTGCAATTGCTACCAGGCTACAATGCTTCTGATGACAGTCCTGTTGGGATGACAGTACTGAGCTGCTATGTGATTTTATATTTATTAATACACATAGGGCTTGATTTAAGCACGGCAGCTCAGCAGCAATACTACTGTTGATATGTAGAGCAGGCAAGAGGTCACAGTGAGATACACTCCATGACACGAGGACTTGCAGCCTAAACAGAAAGGAGAGGCAAGGAGAAGTGGTCTGCGCTGTTGCAGGTAACTGTCAGTTAATATATGATATCCAGTTATCTCATTCTATATAATATATCTTTAAAAGTTTGGTCAAAGAGATCTGATCATAATTTTTTCAAACAATGTTTGCTAATAGGCAGCGCAAAGTCCATTTTTTTCCCTTGCTTCCATTTGTCAGTGTACAAGTAAATAAATACCATTGCAGCCCTTTGCTTTAACCAAGGGCATATCAATGCTTCATACATTATTGAATGCTTCTATTTTTTTCCCAGTGTGATTTCTTTTTCATTCTAATATCACCTGATCTTTGTGCTGTTAATTAGCTTGTCACCAAGCCATATATGTACTGACCTCAGAATTTCAGAATAGCCTTGGCGAGAAAAAAAAATAAACACACTAGCTTAATTTGCATCACCATCGCTGAAGGCTCTGCATATTTTCATTCTAAAACCTCAGTTTCAGCAGGCTGGACAACATGGATTGGTGCGGCTGAATTCAGCATTCAGGAGGGAATTTATTCTTAGAAATTAGGTCAAAGAATTTGGTTTGGCAGGACCGACTGAGAGTGGCTCTTGTTCAAAATAGAAAATTGCAGGGCAGCTCATTAACTTCAACAAATAGGTTAAAACATTCTTTATTTTAAAAGTGAGAATAAACTTTCATCAGCTAAGTTTTCTAAAGGTGGATTGAGATGTATGGGTGGAATAAAAAAACAGGAGCCATCCGAAAGCCAGACAAAAAGCAAACTGATGTACAGATTTTTTAATATTCTTTTCCTGTCTTTCTTCCTTAATCCTTCATAGTGTCAGTAAAATCAGGTCTTTCTCAATATTGTGTGTCCTTTGTGCAGTTAGCTTTGACATTGAAGAAAAGGAGTTATAAATTAACACATCTAGCTGGTGGAGATGGGCTCTGAGCCTCTGTGGGCACAGACCTTCTCGGAAGAGCTGGTCAGAAGATCAAGGTCCGAAAATAAACACTCACATTGAGATCCTGCTCTTGTTTGCTTCCTTTTCATCCTGATCACAGAGATTTCCAGGGGATCTGTAGGGAGCGTGGAAGCGCAGTGGCGGTGTCAGGGTGGCTTTTTTCCCCCATCACAACGAGGGCAATGTGATCACACAAGTCCTTGTTCACTTTGTGTGCCTTCCCACTGCCTTCTTTAACGTGTCAGAGGCTCTTAATGATCCCGATTCCACTTGGTTGAGAGTATATTAATTGGGCATTTCCCCTGAGACGCTCAAGTACACAACGTTTGTGAACACTTGTCAATTAATATTTTCCTTTCAAGGTCTAATGACTCTAACACCTTCAGCGCCGCGCCACATCATTGCCATGCCAGGCCAGAGAGACCTTGCACTCAGCATGGCTCTAGATCTGGAAATGCACCTCCTAAGAAGATTAAGTCTGCAATGCTAAGCACTAAGCCCATCAATATTTATACAGCAGGCAAAATTCATATCAAACCTGTCAGGCAGAATCTGTCACCGTGGTGTCTCTAAAAGGTTACCAGCCTCGAGATATCTATTTTCAACTTATAAACAGGTTCGAAGATGAATTGTTTTGCAATTTGACTCATAGTCTACCGGTAAACTGCCGGATTCATTATTGAATTAATACCTTTGCCTGGGTCCATCCGCAGGCACTGCTCTCACGCACATAATGAATAACAGTCTGAAGGATCAAGAGGATAAGCCGGCAATGTTTTCATTACAGAGAAAATGTCTGATTCATTCGACTGCCCTTTATTGGAGTTTCCATACAAAAGGCAAACTCTCACTGGGCAGTACTGGCCTCAGCGATGTGGTCTCTCTTCTCTGCAGCCTGCCCTTGACAGCAGCTACTGCGGGGAGCCTGGAGAAGAGCACAGGTACCTTTTATAATATACTGAAAGTCTTAGTTGAACATTACTTCAACAATTATCGAATTGCACCTCTGCCCTCAGCATCTCCCTGTGTGTGCTCTGTTCCCCCAGAACTGAGCTGAGGAGTGGAGCTATTAGGGTCTTCAGGAAAAAAACGCAAGCAAGAGATGAGACTTTGCTCTCGCCGAGTAGAAAGGGAAGATTCATAGCAAAATGAGTGGCATGGCAGAGCAAGATCTGGTATGCAGAGAGGGGTTAAACACAGCTCCTCTCCTGAAGCATTGTTATCTGATGGACTCAAAGCCAAGGAGGAGGTTACTGAAAGTTTATAGAGAGCTGCATGACCTGGACAGTGTCCTTCTGATCCCTGCCACTTCTGACAAGCACTTTCAGCTCGCTGCTCAGCATCCCTGCCCCTGCAGGGATACCTGGCCTTTTTCTTTCACACTAAGACATGCAAACCAGGGAAGGGAAATTTTTCTGATGTATATGTGATATTGAGAGAGGAGGAAAATCAGCATGTAAGAAAACCATCCAGGTGATGTATTTAGGGAGCAGAATCCCTCAGCAAGCTTATGCCCTCCCTGAGCTGCTGCAGCTCCCTGCTGCAGTGTACGGGCGGAGTGCTGGCGAGCAGGTGATACGCGAAGAATACAGGCGATGCTGATGCTGCCTGTTATCTGTTTACTTTCCTTTGTCAGGCTTCAGTTCTGTATTTTTGACTTGGCTTCTGTTTGCAACAAAACTTATTAACCAACTGTGTTACTAGACTGTTATCTCATTAGTGTGGCACAAGAGTTTGCAGCCTCATGGCAATAATCTGCTGTAAAGGCAGAATCCTACCAAGCCATTGCATGATAAATACCTTCAGGCTGTTGAAAGTAATTGATATAAGCTGCAGCCGTGGCTAAGGGGAATTCCTGCAGAGCACTGTCAGACTCCTCTGTAGCTCCTGCATGGTGTGGCACTGAAAGGACTAGTTTAGAAACCACAAGTAAGGGAGCTCCAGAGGTCTCTGAGCTGTTTTCTGCTTCAGAAGCTGGGTGAGGAGGTGGCTGGTGCTCAGTGGGCTCTGGTGCCCAGGTACCACATTTTCCCTACCAGCTGTAGCTAGGAGGGGCATGTACGTGAATCATGGTCCTGCTACTAGCGCAAACATCAGGCTTGCTCTTTGCTCAGAGTAAAATTGCTGTGTGAGTGGAAAATGAAGAAAACATTGAAAAAGCAAATATGGTATTAGCACTTGATACATCACCTAAGTTCTGCCTCTCCCTTATAATCTGTCTGCTTTGTCACATAAAATTTTCTCCTTTTTTTCCCCCCGGCATACAAAAAAACGATACTTTTCCTTCTAATGGGAAATTAGCTGTACAGTAAAAATATTTACTGAGGTATGGAGACCTTGATCCATTTCCTGTTTGAATCAATAGAAAGGTTGCTATTGATTTTTGGTGTTTTTTTTGAGACAGGCTCTATGTTTTATCCATTTTTCAGTAGACGAATTCCCTGCTGATGCATGCATTGTCAAGGTTAACCTTCATTGTGTTTGTATGTCTTTGGGTAAGGAATAGGAGCATAACAGAGAGTAAAAACAGTCATTCCATAAACTAGAAATGTGCCATTACAATATGGAAAGGTGGATTGCAGTTGGTGAGTAGCATAGCATTATCCTGAAGGCCTACAGGTATGATGGTTGAACTTGGTATTTTTCATCCATGGTGTAAAAGCTGCCAACTTCTTTAAAATTTGATGCAACTTGACATATGTGTCACATTTTATGTGCTTACGTTGGTTTACGTTAAATCAACTGATGTGATGTAACCAGACATAACCTAATATCTAGTGATGTGCAAAACAGGCATTTTTTTTCTTCTTGCTGTGCTTAGGACTAGTGTAAGATATCACAAAAGCCAAAATAGTCTCAGACTTCATGAATGTGACATTGCCAGGGGGCAGCTACCGTAGGGTTATACAGTACGTGTGACCCTGTAAAGTTACCCTAAATTTAAATTGGCAACTCAGCTTCTTCTTCAGAAATGACAATGAAACACATAATATCCCCTTAAGGCATTGAGGATTCCCTGTCTAGGGGTCAACGGCAGTTTTTATCAAGGTGTTGATAAAAGGTGTTATTGAGTTCAACGAATACATATCAGAGGGCACTTTCAGGCTCGCAAGTTTGGAAAGAGGGGAAGTGTGCAAAGGGAGCACATCACAGCCCTGTATCTGGGAAATCCTGGGTGACAGAGCTGTAGCAAAATCTTCAGGAAGATGAAGCCAGAATGTCCTGCTGCTGGTTTGGTCCCAGCAAGTGTCACACACCCTGGGGCTCCTTTGAGCACAGGGCAATTTGGATGTGCTGAGTTTAAGTTAATCCATTTCAAGGTGTTTGAGGAAACAAAATTTCATAGAATCATAGAATGGTTTAGGTTGGAAGGGACCTTAAAGAACACTTCATTCCAGACTCCCTGCCATGGGCAGGGACACCTTTCACTAGACCAGGCTGCTCAAAGCCACATCCAACTTGCCCTTGAGCACGTCCAGGGAGTGGGTATCCACAGCTCCTCTGGGCAACTTGTGCCAGTGCCTCACCCCTGTCACGGTAAAAAATTTCTTCCTTATATCTAATCTAAATCTACCCTCTTTCAGTTTAAAGCCACTACCTGCACTTGTAAAAAGTCTCTCTCCAGCTTTCTTGTAGGCCCCTTCAGGTACTGCAAGGCTGCTTAGGAGGTCTTCCTGGAGCCTTCTCTTCTCCAGGCTGATCAGCCCCAACTCTCTCAGCCTTTCCTCATGAGAGGTGTTCCAGTCCTCTGATCATTTTTGTGGCCTCCTCTGGACCTGCTCTTACAGGTCCATGTCTTTTCTGCTCTGAGGGCTCCAGAGCTGGACGCAGGACTCCAGGTGGGGTCTCACCAGACCAGAGCAGAGGGGCAGAATCACCTCTCTCGACCTGCTGGCCGCGCTGCTGAGGATGCAGCCCTGGATACAGTTGGCTTTCTGGGCTGCCAGCACAGATTGCTGGGTCACGTTGAGCTGCTTATCAACCAGCTCCCCCAAGTCCTTCTGCTAAGGGCTGCTCTCAATCCATTCTGTGCCCAGCCTGTAGTTGTGCTTGGGATATGAAGCACAGTCAGCTGCTGTCTGGCTGCTGAGGAGCGATGCTGAGTGTGGCCCTGTCAGGGAGGGCTCATGAGGCAGCGCTTGGTGTTAGAAACCCTCCCTGGATGAAAACTTAAAGGCATGATGTGGCCTGTTGAGTTGCTTTTTCAAAGTTAACTCACAGTGAGTCTAACTGCCAGAAGTCACAAGCACAGTATTTATTGTGGCATTTTTAGTTTTATCACTATCATAAAATAATATATCAAATATCCTTGGTGTCCATCATATTACCAACTTCAGACATAATAAAAACTGTGGACAGCCAGGTATTCTCAAAAACTGAGCCAAGGTAGCATGATTGTTCTGAAGCCCCTAAATTTCTATGGGACTGTTCCTCCTTCAAATGATGGGTTCAGACCAGCTGGCCACCACACCTTAACTCAGAGACCACATATTTTGTCAGTATTCCACTTTTTGCAAGATGAAATACTGCTGTTGGAAAGATCTATAAGCAGGCTCTGCATGTACCAAACTAAGTGATGTATTTACAGCTGTGCAATAAAAAGGCTAGAAAAGGTATTTATCAGGGAAGCGGTGGGCTAGGTAATTTGTGTTTTGTGTGAAAGGCCACTTAAGAACACTTCAAGAAAATCAGCACGATACCTGTTTTTCTGCAGTAAGCCAGTCCTTGTAGTCATACAGACTGACATCCAGCCCAACACGGAGGCAAGGATAAACTGTCTCAGGGCTGCCAACAAGAAAAAATTAATCTGTTCATGGACTGAAGCATGGCAGGATCCTGCCCGCACATGTACCAAAGCTCTGCCTGCTCTTCACCATTGGTGCATGGTGAGGAAGGTGTGGCAGCTGTCTATGCCGTACAAGCCTCAGCCTGGTGACAGGCTAAATTCACAGCTAAACGTGGCACAGAGAAGGAGGATTAAAGATGTCAGGAGTTGCAGTATCCAAACCCGAGCTGGGAGATCGGCACATCTGCTCCTTTGCTCAGCATTGTTATCATAAATTGATTTCATCTAAGTGCGTCTGCAGTGCTGTCACCAGTGCTCTCCTGGACAGCTTCATTTGCTGCACATCTGGCTTTCCTTCATAAATGGTAACAGTATTTGATTAGACTAGCAAAAGGTAGTTGATAAAACCAGTCTTAGCAGTGGTTTAGGGAAATAAAATAAAAACTTCTGCTCTGCTGGGAATTTTGTTGAGAGGTCCAGCCCAGGGACAGCGAGGGAGGTGGGATCGATCATACAGACAGCCCACTCCCCCCGAGGCCATGCTGAGGTTGGAGCCCCCCTGCCCAAGCACAGCTGGCAGGGCCCCACAGCAGCTGCTCCCTGCCCAGACACAGCCCAGCAGGGGTGGGTGGAACAGGGCGCAGCAGTGGGCTCACCTCCTTCACCCATGCCTCTGTGGGTCTTGGTCAGGATTTGAACCTAGATTTCCTAAAAGCCAGCATCATCCCTCTCCTGAAACCTGTGAAGAGCAGAGTGGGGTCAACTGTTTTCTTTTTTCTGCCCCGACTTGAAGTGCACACACCCTTGCAAGCTCAAACCTAGATAGCGGGAAATATACTTTATTAATGGTGCTGATCTGATTAGGCTGGCAGCAGAACAGAAACAGACATAAACCCTTCCTGCTAGTCATTACTATGTCAAAAATAACTCTGTGACACTGTAAAGGTCCTTTATATTTTGGCTAGCTGCTTTCCCAGTACAAGCCAATGATTAATTTCTATGTACTGCTCATTATTTTTTCAATTTAGAAACTTACTGGAATTGTTGTGATAACATTTAAATGGCAAGAGGTGGCTGAACTGTACCAGCAATGGTCTGAGAGTCCCCGCTCAACCCACTGACATTTCAGGAGGACTCTCGTTATCCACACTGCACGGCTGTTTCCAAAAAGATCACTTCTGCAACGTTTTCCTAGGGACATATTTTCCTCCCTGACACTATCTTGTGCTTTTTGTAACTCAGGCAACTGTGATGGGTAGATGCAATTTGATCACAGCAAAGTTTGTATCACACTGCTAAATGAACTGGCATGTTCTGATTTCTCTTTACGGAGAAAATCCAGACTGCTTTGAGATGGCTGCTAAGCAGAATGTGCAGGCTATAACCAGGATGGTGTTTTGAAATTATGAGTAGTGATCAGATGGGTATGCTTAGTAACCAAATTTTAACAACATTGTGCTAATTACAAGAAAGAGTTCTGACAAATGTGGCTTTCTGCTGTTTTGGCTGTTCATAGACATGCTGCAGACAGACGTCTGCCTCTATGATTTCTCCTTGCGATACTTGTAGCTGCTAAATCAGGTAATGAAGCTACAAATCTGCACACCCACTTCGTCTGGTATCTGTGGCTAGTTTCCTATAGGGACAAAGTTCACTCCTCCAGGGAACAGGGAACAGAAAGCACCTTGCTGAGACACCATCTCCCAGCAAGATAAAACACTGAAAGGCAGAGAAAGGCTTTGGAAACACACCTGAAGGAGCAGAGGATTCAGTCAGGGCTCCTTCACATCAATGTTCACTGTTTCTCTATATAACATCTTTAATATGTGAACATTTGTTAAGTGCTGGTTCTCGAATTCCATGTGTTACATGCACTAGGGAGAAGAGCTAAAGAACATCTACAATGCCCAGAGATCTTGCCACTCTGTGACTAAGCCCAAAATATTGTGTTAACCATGAAGAACAAATAGTGGATAGCAGTTACCCCTTTCAATCCTTGCTGGGAACAGTGCCTTTTCTGTGCTTAGAACTCTGCCAAAAATGTTACAAGAAAAAGAAATACACTCTGCAGCCATCCATTTTCTCAGCTCTCAAAGCCTTGGCACAATAATTAAGTTATTCCTGATAATTGTGATCTGCAGCTCCCTTGCTCACAGTGCAACAGCAGTGGGACAATTTTGCATTGAAGATTGACCTTAACGCAGAGAAGAGGACTGCAGTAAAAACCCTGCAGCAAGAGCTCTGTGGGGAGAGCCCACTGCCAGCCATCACTGTCCATAAGGATTTCTGGGTTCAGTGACCTTGTTATTCCAAGCTTCTTCAGTTTGAACCTTGGATCCATCCATTGAGCCATGCAATTCATCCAGCGGCTGAATCCTTAAATGCATTCCTGCTGCAGATGGGGCTGGGGCCTCCCAAGACTCAGAGCAATTAAAACTCTTCTGATTTCACTTCAAATGCAATAACACATTTGTATATGCAGTGAGTTGTTGGGCGTAATGTATGAGAACCGAGTATATGGAAGGAGGGCAAAGGGAAGGAGCAGTTGGAAAAAGCCTTTAATAACTTTTTAGTCAGAGTTTGTTAAAAAAAGGCATAACCTACATGAAATGAGCAGGGTCAAAGCCCAATATCTGGGACACTATTTAAGGAAAAAAAACCAGAGTCCTTAATCCTTAATATCTGTTGTGCTGCACCAGAAGTGTAGTGAGTGAGCTCAAACTGCCTCTCCTTCTCTGCAGGTTGCATCTTGCATTTGTGTTACTGGAGGGAGCTTCAGTGGGGTAGATGCTATCAGTGCGCAGAGCGAATGTTAGGCACAGTTACGAGGCTGTAGCTTCCAATTACCTTCTTATTCTGAGTCCCTGGAATTCTATGAAAACCAGACTCAGATTTCAGACTCCCAAGTCTACAAATCCTTCCACTGTCCATATTTGTTAGATCCAAGAGAAGTCTACCATTTCGGGTAATGAGAAAGATGTATTTCTGTATCTATAAGTCCTTTATGTTGCTCTCAAATCCCACTGGTGTCCCACTGTATTTGTCCATTGTAACAAGTTTTGTAAAAGAATTCCCCATCATTTTCCTTTGTGCTGAATCTGACAATATCAGCTATTTCACTCTAAAGCCCTGGTGAGAAAACTGGGCATTTCTTTTCTTCTGTGATTTTATCCACTGTGCTTTTAATCTCATCACTGGAATGGAAATGTTTTACTAGTTAAATGGAGGAAAAAGCAGTTATGGCAGACACTGTTTCATCATCTGGCTAACACAGAGCTCCTCAGCATTCAGAATGGAGGTTTACTGCAACAAATTAAGTGCACAAATTTTTCATGTGGAAGAAATGATTTCTCAATTCCCTCTGAAACTCCATTTCTTCTGTAGCAAGATGAGTTAATGAAGAAATTTACAATTTAGTGTCTGTTAGTGCTATAGAGAAGTTTATTCTGGCTCTCAAAGGTAGTTTTGTATTATTTTCCATTATTTTAAACTCCTTCGGCCATGATTTGGAAACAGCGGCTGCGATTATTCCTGCAGGTGAACCTTTTAGTTACCTACATCTCTTTGCTCAAGCTTAATGATGCCCTAAACTGACCGCCAGAACTTTAGCCAGGCTCATGTGCTTTTACTACTGGCCAAAAGCACTTGCAAAAGGGAGAAAAAAAAAGCTGAGCAAAAGCAGTACTTTTTTGGCTGCCCATCTGGTGGTTCCTCCCGGTTGCTTTGGTTCTGTCCCTCCTTGTTATGCGGATGCAGAGGTACGTTCCCAGCAGTGAAGAGACCCTGTCCGTGTGCAGGCTGGTCCCAGCATGGGAACGAGGTGTGAAACATGACCCCCAACCTGCTCAGTCCACGCTGCAACATGTCAGGGTTTGGCAGTTTGTGTGACAAGAATTTGAGATCTTCCAGTGTGGGGCAAGTCATCCACATCCGTCTCTTTCTGTGCAGCGTAGAGCCCAGCCTTTTCAGCTCCTTGGCAAGCCACTGCCCCTGGGTTTTGATCTGGGAGAAGCAGCTGGTGCCATTCCCCGTACAAACATGGATGTGTTTTTCCAGGTCTGTAACGCTTGCAGGAAGTGATGCCACTGAGTTTGGTTTCTCCTGACAGGCAGCGCCGAGCTTTTGTGTTTTCAGAAATGTATGCACCCAGGTATTTTACTGAAAGGAAGAAGATGGATGACTTGGGGGGAAAAAAATGATTCAGTTTAAAAATAGATATTTAGTTTTATTTCTGGACTAATACTTCGGAAGATTTCTTTCTCTCTTCTTTGTAGCATTCTGTACTGAATTTATGTGATGTCCTTTCTAACTGGGATATAATTAGATTGCTAAACTGAATATTTCAAAGATTATTCTTGACTGGAGTTTGATTTCCTCTGACACAGACAAAACATTACAGGCCTGTCCCAGGCATCAGTAGCATCAGTGATCTTGTTACATTGGTCCAGTGTTGCACTGGCAGGTATCAGGGTTGGCTTTTTCCCTTCTCCAGTGCTGGCACAGCTCAGAAAAAATGCTCCAGCAGCATCCGGAGTGGAGAGTGATTGCTCTTTGAAGCACAGATACAGCGGGTTTCCAAAGGCTAAAAAGAAATGCTAAGTAAATTAGCAAGGAGTATAAAGAGGTAGAAAACAGAAGCAGAAGAGTAAAGTTAGAAGACATGAACCAGTTCGATGTTCTAAGCAGGAAAGGGTAGATTTCTGTTTCCATGGCAAAGCTGGTATGTTCTTTGAAAAGGGATTCAAGAAACTGCAGAAATAAACCAAAGGTACTCTTTTGACTTCAGAAGCAGACACTTTTGAGAGTGTATTTTCTGAAATATAAAGCAATTAATTCCATTTTGTGATAAAACCAAGACTTTAAAGTACACAGCTAAATCAGAAAAGAATAGCAAGAAAAAAATAGTTGAAGAAAAACTTAAAAAAATTTTAGAAATGCAGAATTAAGAAATTCACTGAACAGGAAAACACCATTCCCATAAAATATTAGGCTCAGGGGAGAAACCTCTTCACTGAAACTTGCATTCCAGCAGTAAGAAATAAGAGACGTAATCTAAAGCACTGAAATGTGGAGTCTCTAGGACAGTAGTAGTTTAGCGCCCAGGACCTTTGCACCCGAGGGCTCTGCTGTGCAGCGGGGTGCCCTCCTGCCATGCTGCAGTCCCTGCTTGCTCCCACATCCGGCTGGCTGCGCGCAGGCTGGGAAACAGCCAGCTGAGGCACGCATTTTGTACTCATTTTTTTTAAAGAACTTCTCTGATTATGTCAGATTTTTTTTTAACCTACCCATTTATTTACAAACCTGATCTTCAGGCCTGAATTAATCTGTCAGTGTTCCTCTTCAACAGCAAGAACATTTAGACAATTAGCCCGTTGCCAAGGGAAATCAAGGGATCATTGTCATCGGCTCTAATGACAATCCTATATTAAGGATGCTTTAGGAATAAGAAATCAATGAGACAGTGGTTTGAAATGACCCAGGGACTTTCCAGCTCAGTGATTTAATAACACAGTGAATAAAAAAATAAATCTTAGTAAATACTAGTGGCCTGGAACAGAATCTGCCCAAAGGAATTTTCTGATATTACTTTTATTTGCTTGTCATAATACATTTCAGCTACAGTTTCCCCTTTCTGTTCCATATATTATATTAAAGATGAAAAAAGTTTCATGTTCGGTTCAAGTTTTTCATAAGCCTTTTTCTTCACTATTTAACTAGAAAGGCATTAAAATACAAATATTTAATTAAATGACAGAACAATTTAAGCCAAGTTTGAAAGTGGTTCTTCTAACCGTAGATGTGTGCCTGGCGAAGCAAGAAGGAGAAAATCCCTTACTTTGAGATGCAGTTATGTTTTCCTTTCTTCTTTTGGGCAGAGTGAAACCTTTTGATCTCACTCTTCCGTAAAGTAACTCTTCGTCAGATTAAATATGAAGATCCTGATCAGAAAGCACTTGGCTTTGACAAGCCTGACTGAGTCCTATGTAGCCTGCAACATGATAATGGCTGGCACTGAAATGAAAAAGACTTGGATAATGAATAAAGAATATTTTAGTAGCATGACTCATAAGTAATACAAAGGCAGCTCTGGCAACGCCTGTACTAATTACAGACTAGTTGCTGTGTTGTAACAATCATGGGTATTAAGTGTGTGGGATGCTGAAATGCGTGGGCATCCTGCTAAGCTTGATCTCTGTTCCTTGCAGCTAAAATCATGTCTGTCCCAGCTGGAAAGTGGGCAATGTATGTAGGTGCCTAAACATGGACTGAATGTGACTAAATGTGTGTATCCATTTTTGTTTGTTTGTTTGTTTGTGTGTTTGGCTCTCCTGGCCACAAACTTTTTGAGCTGTCAGAAATCGTGGAGACAATTACGTGCTGCACAATTGAACAGCAGCGGTGCTGTTGCAGACCGGTGCTCTGGGTCTGCTTCTCATCCCCCAGCACTGCCACAGTGCAGCATTTCCAGGCCGTCTCAGTGTGATCGAAGAGCAGGAACAGCAGCATTTCCAAGCTATGTTAGCTCTGTGCAGGCAGATGATGCTTGTTTTATCTCTAGGATTTCAGGGGATGAGGTAATGTCGGCTGTTGTGGCTTTGAAAAGCAGAGTTGGGTTGAAAAGGCTGGTACTAAATCTTGAATGGGCAGCTTGGAGCTGCTTGATGGGAATGTCTGCAATGGGACAGCACTGCTGAGCAACTGCCTCTATAAGGGAGGGGCTTCCTCATCTGGTTAGAGAAGGATGGGCTTAGGCAGTAAGATGTCAATGTGACTCCAACCTGCAATTTAATGAAGCCAGGTCCAGATGTGGAATTTGCTCCATTTCAACCGTTAATGAATTGGAAAATTAGCCAAGCTCAATTTTCTGTTTCCTTCAAGGTTCTTGCTTCCTAAGTTTGGATGATTATTTCCCTGGGCATAATTTGCCCTTGTCCACTCCTTGTCTTTCTGCCCTTCAGACTTAGAGGATTTATTTCTCCCTTTTCTGAAAGGAGGAGACCCCCCTGCCCAATTTTCCAGACACTTTCGGGGTGTGAAGCATGGTGCATGACTGCACAGATCAGTGCTCAAAAGCTGCTTTGTCTTAACAATACTACGGGATGGTCTTACGGGTGAAGATTTCTGTATTTAGGTGGTGTGTAGTGAAGAAATCGGTCCCTGTGCTGGAAAACCTATGCAGAGAGAATACATCCATGGATATTAACTATCCATGGCTACCATCTGATGATGGTTTAAAGATCATCTGAATCATGCCAGCAAGCTGAAGGCTCGCAGACTGCAGCAAGGAAGGAGAATGAAAGATACAATTAAGATTTTGGGAAGGAGGGGGTGGGTTGGTTTTTGGATTAATGTCTGCACTAATGGAGAACTGAGAGAGGACAGAAAATTCCTCTTGCAATCTGACCATCTCCTCTAATCACGCTAATGTGGCTATAATGAAAATAACATTTAGCCTGTCATTATTCCCCATGCGATGCTCCCATAGATTCCCTGCTTTGTTGCCAATGTTCTGGTGAACAAAAACAGAGGTATTTTTCAAGCATCCCAGTTGTAACAAAGAGAGCAAGCTGCCAGCAGACTGCACTATAATGTGTTTGCTTTAGCACCAGCTCTCACTTGCTGTATGGCTCAGGGTGCCAGCAAAGGCTGAGCTGGAGCAGAGCCAGGGGTCTGCAGTGCCCAGCTTTGTTGCTGCTCGGGGACTGGTGAGCAATAGGGACAGGCACCAAAGAGCACAGCACGCCTCGCCGAGCTTCTCCCAAAGCTCTTCATCGCTTGGTGGCTCTTTATGCCAGCACAGAGGATTTGCAGACTGTGCTGTGAATAAATCATGCTGAAGCAGAGGAAGTTGTCTGTTCTAATGTCTGATCACCGTTTGGGTAAAGGAATCTCCTTCTTATTTGGCAGGTTCACTATACCGCTGCTTGCAATGAACATTTTTTTTTAAGTTAAACAGAACACACTGTTTTGTAAACTCTACTGTTGAGCACCAACACTTTGTTAGATTCTCTGCAGGCTCAAGCTGGCCTGTACTTCCTTCGCTATTTCCCCTTAAAAAGGAGACAAGATGAGACCAATCACCAGAACATTTTCCAGCTATTTCTACATACATATTTTGACTATATAACCACAAAATCCCCCTAACTTTGTTTTTTGTGTGTTTTGAAGAACTTGATTTCCCATATACATTTCAATGAATATTTGCAACTACAGAAATTATGCAGGTTATTATTTAGCCCCCGGCTACACACATGAAGTATCCTGGAGAATATGTGCTTTGTTCAACAATTTAATCAGGAGCTGAATATCACAAAAGCCCAATTTCATGTGAGTGAATATTCATGGGTTTGCACAATCAATAGAAATGTTTATATCATTAATAATCTTAGGAGCACTTACAGTGTTTCTTTTCTTCCAAAGGTGTGATGGGAAATTTCCTGGGAGAGTCCCCACATGCAAAAATAGTGAACAATTCACAGGATTTTATTCAGAGGATGTTCTGAACAGACAGTAGCATTACAGCCGGAACCCATGATCACAATGGCACCCAAGGATGTCCCCGGTCTCAGTGTGGCTGTCACCTGCACGGCTCCTGAATGCCAGTATGTCCCAAGGGCAGTAGCCGGGTGACTTTGCCTGCAACTGAGGCTACCGTGCGGTTGCTCTGACACTGTCAGAGGTGATGAAAACTTGCTAAATCTTCCAACAGGCTGGTGTAATTTGTGTAATGGGCAAAGCTACTCACAGTGGTGTTTCCAGGGGTTGACAAGCAGGGAGAGATTTTCAAACACAGGGAGCACTCTCCAAGCAAGAGTCACTGCAATAAATGAACCAAGGAAGCAAGGGAAGATGGAAAGGAGCTGTTCCCTCCATCACAAAAGGTCCTGTGACACCCCAGTTTCCACTTACAGAGACCAAAAAGCAAGCCAGGAGGAAGGAGCAAGGCTTGCACTTGACTTTGAGCTACAGTAAGAAAATGGAGGTGGGGGACACACACACTTACAGTATTTTGCCTAAATGTTGCTTTTCCCTTGTAGTGCCTAAAACATGCAAAGGCTTTGGAAAGCTGGCAGAACCCACTCCCTTTCACTGGCATGCATCCTGATGGTGAGTGGTAAGTTCAGCCCAGTGTCAGGGAGGTGCTGGAGGACAGGGACAATGCAGGTGTGGTGTGCAGGGGGGAGTTGGAGGGTGCTCAGCATCCCTCTTGCTGCTCTAAGGAACACCCTCGGGCAATCCCATTTCCACGCAGCTCTGGCAGAGTCCCTGTGGCCAGGGAGAGAGTGAAGCCATGACTCAGCTTGGGGTGCATCAAAGTCCGTGGGAGGTTTCAGGTAGAGAGCAGTCAGAGGGAGGGAGGAAGCAGCAGGACACAGTGTCCTGTGAGCGTGACAGCCCCATTGCCTCAAGTCTGTCCTTACTTTGTAGGCTGAATTATTTCCAGCACCTCACCCAGGGTGTGCAGAAGAAGGATAGAGATTGCTTTCACATGTGCTGCAGTCTGCTAAAAAAGCCGCATGGCAAAGGCGGGTGCTATTAATAACCCCAGTGCCCCCATCCCTCCTACAGCATCTTCTGGCAGCTCTGCAGCACAAACCCTGCAGGCACTGGGGACAGATTACTGTGTTTCTGACCGCTTGATCACAGGTCAGGAATATGTCCAAGAGGTTGCAATGAGAAGAACACACAAACACAACTGCGCAGATTTAGCTTTATGTATATATAGCTTGAGGAGGTTTAACAGTGACATAATACATGGACCTGCAGGCAGTGAGGTGTCGTTTCAATAAACGAACAAATGATCTGGTGTCCCCATTCAGGAGTGTCTTGAAATGTCTTTCGCTACCAACTGTGTCACGCAAGGTCAGTGCATTCGTGCAGGAATGAGCTTTAATCTCATTTATTTGGCTAACACGCAGATAGCTGTGCCAGTACACCAGCAGCAGAGCTGCCCTCCCAGCAAAGACAAACTCCCAAGCAGACCCTGGGACTGAGGGAAGGTGTCTGAAAGGCTCAGCCGTTGTTCGCTCTCATGCTCTGTGATGGTGAATCTCCCACCGGAGGCTGAACCAACCAGCTGCCCTTCATATTTGATGACACCACTACCACTTAACTCCTGCCCCATCAAACATTTCTATACTTAAATAAGGAAAGGCTGTAACAGGGATCCAATATTTGCATTCACTTTTCAGGTAAAGTTTTAAAGGCTTATTGGTGAGAGTTATACAACCCAGACCCCAAAGCAGCCTTGCAAGTATTATTTTTTTACAAATAAACCTGTACTGTATCCATTTATTCCCAGCACTCGTTGCGTATTGGTGTGCTGTGTGGTGAAGAGCAACTGCCCATTGTGTTCTGCAGTGCACTTGTGTTTGATTTTGCACAAGAGATGAGAGCAGACATTACCTTAAATATTCATGAAGAAATGTCAGCACAGATGAGGCAGTGCAGGGGGAGGGATGGAGGTGGGCTCAGCATAAATCTTTTATGGCCGTGAGGCATGAATAGCTATTCTGGTCACATCATTCTCAGCAATATTAGTTTAATAATGTGATGCAAATCTTGTCTTTAATGGTAACCTGTAAATAAAACAAGCACTTCTTATTGGAAATGTATTGGCTTGGGAAACATGACTGGCAGCTTGCAATTTTAAGAATTGTATTGGGACTTGCATTAAATAACCTTGTGTGGAGACCCCTCCCCATTGCAAGCCCCAACGAAGTTTCTTTACAGAAAGTAAACACCTTCACTGCTGGTGAGGGAAAGGGTCCAGCTGCCTGGGCGTCGCATAGTTTCAGAAATACCTGAAATACCTTAGCACCCAGAAGCACCAAGCAGACTTGAATAGGTGATAGCCAAAGATGAATTTTGTATTCCTTTCATGTACAGTGCAGCTGCACTGGTGATGGTATTCAAGGACTTTAAGGAGACAGGTATATTAGGTTAAAACAACAAATCTCTTAGAAGATGTTTTCTGAGGCCATTGGTTTCTCTGTAAAGTCATGCCTGCCTTTGCTTGCTGCAGCCACTTTTAATTCTGACCTGCTGGCTCAGCTTTGCTTTACAATTGGCTTTGGCATAGTACAGATGTGATATGGCTGCATTACAGACTATCGAACTTACTTATTCCTGGGTAAATTACTTGAACTCCCTGCAGGTAACCTCCCAGGGCTCCTCCTCAGCCTGCTCCTTCCCGGAGGGCTGCGTGGGGCCGGTTCTGGTGTCTGAAGATAGCTTAATGTACACAATTTATTTTTGCTCTTTTGCTGGGGTAATGTCTGGTACTTGCACAATCTCTGTGTCTGAATCACTAATGTAGTGTATATTTTTTTCTTGTCTTTGCTTGTCTGCAGGCTTTGATATAATGATATTCTTGCCACAATCATTGCATATGACTCCACATATGAGACTCTCCATTACCGTATTTTTTACCAATGTACTAACAAGTCTTCCTTTCCAGTTTGTTTATCTCTTCTTCTATACTCTTGCAGGTGTTGTACTGACTTTGTAAGGTGCTAACATGCTTGTATTTTCAAGCTTTCCTTACGCTTCTTGGAAAAATCAAATTCTTGCATGCTTGTCTTAGACGCTGCATCTGGACACAAACTTCTCCTAACACAACATATACTGTGGTAGACCTGGCCTAGCTTCTCCTGTTGCCCTTCTCCAATCTTCCTTCTGAAAGGAGGTTGTAGAGAGGCAGATGTTGGTCTCTTCTCCCAAGTAACTAGCAACAGGACAAGGCGCAATGGCCTCAAGTTGCGTCAGGGGAGGTTTAGATTAGGTATTAGGAAAAATATCTTTACTGAAGGAGTGGTCAGACATTGGACTAGGCTGCCCAGGGAGGTGGTTAAGTCTCCATCCCTGGAGGTGTTCAAAAAATGTGTAGAAGTGGCACTTCAGGACATGGTTTAGTAGGCATGGCGGTGTTGGGTTGGTGGTTGGACTTGATGATCTTAGAGGTATTTTCCAACCTGTGATTCTATGATTCTATGATTTATAGGAAATTTCTCAGGAACTCAAGGATAGAGAAAGTGAAAAGCTGTCTGATCTTAGCTCAGCCTACAGTGGTAGTGTATAATAGATTTAGTTTCATGACACCGTTCCTTATCTCCTTTCCTGGAGATGATGTCTGGACAACCAACAAGGCAATGATACTGCTGCTGTGTTCCATTGGCTCCGTACCAATCTATCATCTGCAGCAAATCAGAAGCAGAGCACTGTTGATGCTTAGACTGGTGGTTGTACACCCTGGGTAGCAGAGAATATAAAAATTATTTGGGGAAATCAAAGATGAAAGAGAGATGGAGTGATGTCAGTGTTTTACATGGTGCTAGAGGAAGCAGGTGGGCTTGTGGGATGAAAAACACTGGAACTGGGGCCAAAAGTTCAGTCTAGGGACACAACGGTAGGAAGATAGTTGTTCTCTATTAAGAGGTGTCCTTAAAAAAGCCACTTCTGTCTGTGACATTTGCTGACATGGAAAATCTAAGCTGCCAGGTGTCATCTCAAACTTCCTATTTCAGCTATCATTAGGGAAAAAAAATCTTGAACACACTAGGCTTATGTCTCAATTAGTGAGAAACCTGAAAAAGGCACATGTAGTTAAGAACAATGCTTTGAATTTTTGTAATACCCGGGATAATTTTATCAGAGAGGGATTGATGTGGTGATGCATTACATTAGCCTAGTGCCGTGCGAGACATATGGAAATTGGTGATGGATTAGATTTCAGAAAGCTTATAAAAAGAGTCTTTCAAGACCTTTAACCTTAAAATCGCTCATAGCTGAGCAATCCATTAAAATAAGTATTGAAGTAATCCTTGGACAGTACAGTAGTAAGAAACATGCTGGTGATTAAGGGGTTTTGGTTACTTTCTTGAAAGTTTAATATGTAGCTGTACAGAAAATATCTCTGATAATGGCAGCCACAAGACCTCACTCTGTTGTAAGAAAAGTTGGATGCAGAGCTGTGAAAGTTATATTCATTTTTTACTAACAGCACATAAATTTTTCTAAGAGCTGAGTGCACTGCCAAGGCCCTTTGCAGCCTCCCCAGTGTCTGCACCACAGCCCAACACAGGCACGGTTGCTACCAGCAGCCTAAGATTCCTTCTGTGAGAAAGACCACAACACTGGGGTTTTGGGGGGTTTGCTTCATACAGTTGCAGCTCATGCACAAAGGTTGCATGCAGGCACTTTGACTTTACTTGGAGATGCACGGTGCTGGCCAAGTCCCTGGGCAGTGGTGTCTCATGTGTGGCACATCCAGGGGTCCCCAGGTCTTGTGGTAGCAGCACTTGTGTTTCACACTCATGGATGTCCCTGACTGGGTCAGGGCTCAGTTTTGCCTGTACAATAGTTTCCTCAGTGTCAGAGCAGATTATTCTGCCAAGGCAGTGATCCGACTGTCTTGCCTACGCTGTTTTACGGAGCCTGACTTCCTAATGGCATCCAGCATAATTTTCAGGGCTGGAAATAGAAGCTTAATGGTGGAAGTGCAAATCAGATTTTCCTGTCGGACACTCATAGCACTGGCAGTGCGTGGGGCTTGCTGACTCCGCAGGGAACAAGATCACTGTGAAAAGATTCATCACCAGTGATGAGTGCTGGAATGTACATGTCTGCAGAGAAAAACACTGCCAATGGTCTGCACTTTGACCTGCTGGTGTGAGGCTTAATTCTGCAGTAAATGAATTTCTCTTTTAATGAAAAGAAACTTCACTTCCACTATGAACTTGCCTTATTCTCAGCAGCTCCTTCTGCTACCATTGTTAAATGCCAGGTACAAAGCAAGGCAGGCTGGCAGCACCATTTTTTATCAGCAGCATTGGATGCGCACTGGGGAACTGCAGGCTGTCGAGGGGCAGGGCTGTGGCCAGGCCAGCAAGGGCATCCCTGGCCTCACAGGGCAGCCCTTGCTGCCATCACACGGCAACTGGTCTGACAGCATCTCTTAGCAGGAGAACAAGGATGAGGTGGTGGCTGTTCCCACTCAGGTCACAGCATCCAGCTGAGCTGCACCCAAACCAGAGCAGAACAGGCACTTCTGTCTCCCCTTTTGCAGCAGGGCACCAAGCAGAGGTGTCCTGCACCAGGCTCTGGTCTGCACAGCTCCTGCAGCAGCAATGCCACCTGTGCAGTACCAGCTGGCCAGGGATCATGGTCATGCAAGGGTTAGAGTGTATCCTTCAGAGATTTATCACTTTACAGTTTTGCTGGTAGAACAGTCTTCCATTTAACAAGCTATAACAATCATTTCTGTTCTGATATGGGCCTTCAATTTGATATGTACCTGTACACTTGATGTATGCTTTCTGCTCTTTTCAAAGTAATTCCCCAAATCATCCATCTGCTTCTGACACATTGCCATAGTTTAAATAGGGAAGTGCTGCTAATTCCAGTCGTTTGTTGGTATTTTCCACCACTAATCACAAGATCTATTTGTTTTATCATTGCAAGAATTGCATTAGCTCTGCTGACCAACAAAGGCCATTACCCTTGGCTGCAGCAGCTGCTGGAACAAATGAGGAGACCATCAGTGTGCATCACGCAGCAACTTTGAGAGCTTGCTTCGCCTCCCACCTTTCTCTTCCAGATGTCAGGTGTTAGTGAAATGTGCCAGGGTTTCAGAGTAGTAATCACATCAATTTGAGCAGAGAACAAGCTGTTATAATTCACTGTACTAATGAAAATTATGATGACACCACAACAGAAATCCTTGCCAACATAATCATCTCACACCACCATAGTACAAAGTTATTTAAAGACTAATGTTCTTACTAGCATATACAAGCTTAAGAACAATTTCTGAAGGTGATTAAACACCTAGGCGAAGTGGAGCTGTATGGAGAATTTAGTTGTTGTTTGGTGAGCATGCATTCCTCTGAGCACCAGCATTATTCTTACTGTACTAAAGAAAACAAGTTCAATAAAGCTCGATGGAAGAAAAGGTGGGGAAAAGTAATTATTGTCCAGAGAAGTGTTGGGGGTTCGCTGTTGCTGCCATGCAGTATTTCACAAGGAAAAATGTGAACAGGTATGCTTACTCAGTTTGCTACCACTAAATTTCCTGACTGTGGGTCATAAAATTAAATTAATTGGTGAAAAAAAGGATTAGAGAAGGATTCTGAAGAAGGAGACATGATTCAGACTTTCTGCGGTGTGTTAGCTTAGCATCCGTGAGAGGGAAGAGGAAAGAAGTTTTGGGGCCCCTCCATCCCCGGCATACAATCATCACCACATGCAATACATATATATATTTACTCCCTCATCTTTTGAGGGGAGTGTGTGGAGGAAAGAATCCACAAAGATTTATCAGGGGCAAAAAGAACATGAATTCAAATCAGTTTTAGGGAGCTGTAAGGACTAGCTTGTGTGATTTGATCTGCTTCAAACTGTATTCCCGGCGGTGACTCCTGAAACAGAATGTCGAACTATAGTAAATTCAAAGAATAGATACAGCATTAAAAGACTGAAGGAAAGACAAAATGAGTATGAAAGTGGGCAGTCAAAAGAAAAAAGAACAAACAGGGTGGCTGGTGGGAGGATGGAGGGGGAACAAAGGGAATCTGAGGCAAGGGGGTGAACTAGGAACTTGACAATATGATGGATTCCACATAAATCTTCTCATATTTCATTATATATTCTCTAGTACCTTATTTGGAGGTATTGTTTATCAAAATAAATTTGAAAAAGTGTTTTGAAGGAGGAATGGGAGCCTCAGGCGAGGAAAGGGAGAAATCTGTTCAGATCAGTTTTGCCTTGGCTTGTGGACAACGCCAGGGGAATAATACTTGGAATGTGTGGCAATTTGCAGCTTGTGCTTGCCACTCAATGTCCAATTTCTATGTTTCTGTGATGTACAGAAATACAATATCTCACATCAAATTCAAGGCACTGGTGGTACTTTTTCCAGTCAAGAGGTGGCCTGTGGTCTTGCAGAGGGCCTCTGACAGCCAAGTGCCAGCAGCCTGGCAAGCACCCAGTTGGGTTTGTGCAAGTTCTTGGCTTGATGCTTCCATGGAATGAACTTGCATGGGCTGGGGAAGGGGAGCCGAGCAGCTGTAGCCATAATAACCTCAAAGTAGGAGGTGACTGAAGACTGAAAAACCATGGAAATCCACAAAATTGAGGCTGGGCTGCTGATGAGGAAAGGCTCTATATCTTAGCAGCTCTCAGCATCCTGCTCTTGTCTGGCTTTGCAGGCCAGCGTTCTCATCCCACAGATACTCTGAGCTGCTTGCAGCCACCCTATGTGTGCTGGGAAGATTTCCAGTCTGATTTCTGCAGGAAATGAGGCATTTACAACCAGCCTAACTTTTTCTCCGTGTGCCTATCCCTGGTCATCCTCTAATAAAGTGTGACAGCATGGATTTCTGTCCACTGAATTTCACTGGACTATAGGACTACTTGGCCATAAAGCAAGAAAAACCTGCAAGTCCTGAAGGCACAGCTAGCTTGGTTAAGAGAATAACTCTGCAGATCGCTTCGCCCTCTTAGCTCTGCAGATATTTCTGCAGATCCCTCACGCAAGGATGCTCCAACTGTCACTCTATAGCCACCTATCTTTGTTGCTGCTCCGTATATCCAGGCAATGTGTGTGTCATCAACAGTGTAAGAGGGATTTGTGTGTTGCCTAGAGTAACGAGAATTGCTGCTGCTGGTTTTAAACATAAGCCAGATCCATGCAGAGCCAACACAGGTTCCTCTGCCCTGCATCCCCCAGTACACCCAGCTCCAGGGCAATGACAATGGCTCTTTTCAGAGTCATTTTCAGCCGAAGATATCTCACTAAGTGGGAGAAACACATACAAAGGCAGCTTCAGTGGCTTCAGATGTGCTCGGCCATGTGCACTTCGAGCAGCTTGTGGATACAGGAGGACTGACGGCATGCGCATGATAAACTAAGCGCCTATATTTATAAGGCATGAGGGCTCTTTTTATTGCACAACTTACTAAAACGTTTACTGTATATTTCTCTCTATTGATCTAGAATCACTGTATTTCCTTTCTTGGGATTTTAAGCCTCTCATTCAGTTGAGGTAAAAAGAATACCTCTTTCCTGTGTGAAGAGGCATTAAATTGCCAGTAAAGTTGCTTTGCTCATGCTAGACTCTCCAAGAAATGCCTCTGTGTGCCTGGAGCCAGCACTCACAAGGCTGCTAAAGAAGCAGTGACAGCATGTAGCTGTGCTGCTCTTTATGTGGGTGAGGGTGAGCCCCAGCTTCTCGCCTGAAGTGCCACCTGTCTGATCTGAGACCCAGCAGCCATAGGGAATAACTTACCCACCTGTGCAGACATTTTTGGAAGAAGAGTTAGTTAAGTATCTAAGTTATAAGTTGTACAGGTCCATGCGCTGTCTGAATGGCTGAACTCTCTTATGTGCTGGGAATCTCCCCTCCAGGAAAATCCTAGGATTTAAACAAGAAAGAGGTGAAGGATGTGTTTTGATTTTAAAGAGGACAAGAGGGAAATGCAAATTGGAGACTCTTTCAGAAGAACATTGAATATATGATGGTGCTCTTCAAGCCCTGTCTTCAATCTTAAATGTAGCTTGCAAGGTTAACAAAATCCACAGACAGCCATACTGAAAGTGCTGAATCATTACATTTTACACAGTCCTTCGCACTATGAAACTTGGATGGTTCCCAAGAGTGAGCAATCTCGAAATAAAAATATGTCTGATCAATAAAATGAAATGGCTTGAAGAAATCTGAGTTTAGTACTCTGTAAGTCCTAATTGGCTTTGCAAGTATCAAAGATGACCTTGCCCTTCACAGCTTAGCTATTATAGCGGTGTTCAGGGTTACTGTAAGAAAACAACAGTGCAGGGTGTTCCTGGTGCTCTTGACAGCCCAAAAGACACCGATCACAGGAGAAATCAGCAGTGAGAAGGGTGGCAAGAATGGCAAAATGTCCCAGTGGCACCCGAAGAGCTGAGGTTTTTGTGCCCTGCTTGCATTTGGAGGCCATAACATCAATTCTCTCTCCATCAGAAGTCGGATAATACCTATTTGTAGACCTACCTGCTGACTGCTTGGTTTTTTTTGAAGACACGAGATATAGACATATAAATCACTAACATGTGTGAGCTAATAAAAAGGCAAGTATAAGTATTCAAACAGCATGGGCTATTTAAAGAGGGAAGTTGAACAAAATCCTTCTCAAATGGCTTTCAACTCTCAGCCCCATGATCTAAAAATCAATTGATTTTACTTACAGAATGCTAAAACCTCCAAAGGAAATGCTCCTCTCTCCTCAGCAGCATGTGAGGACAGAATAAACTTCAGAAGTTTTACAGTGGTTAGCCAATAGAGACAGCCCAGCAGAGCCCAGGCGTCTCCTTCAGCAAGTGCTCTGGTCCCCTCTAGCACACATACCTACCCTGTGATCAGTACCATAAAAAAATAAGGGAAATTTGTAGAGCGAAACGTATTGTGAGCCCTCACAGAGGGAGCTGGAAACACAGAAGGCTTTAACACACTTCTTGGCTTCAGAAAGAGTCAGGTTTGAATGGGATTTCCAGCAATGTGCAGAAGTATCCCCAAAGATATGTTTTGAACCACTCTACTGCAAGATGAGCAGAAGCTCCCAGATTTCCCTTCCCTTGCTGTGTGGATTTGAGCTGACAAGAGAGGTTTACCTCCCTGAGAACATGCAGCCCTTCCAGGATTTCACTGCTATTGTTAAAATTCTGCATATTTCATTAACTGCGTTTTGTAACCTGGCACTGAAAACTAACTTTGAGCTAAAAAGTGACATTTCTCCCTTGTAATGAGTAAATTGCACCCTTGTCTGCTTAAAAATTCTAACATTACAAATCAAGAATTACTTTTGCATATTTAAACACTTTTAAATAAAACATGATGTTGGTGAGGAGCAAATTGTGGTGAATCATGAAGGGAGCAGGAGAGAACAGTTTTGCTGTTTGTGCTCTCCACTGCTGCAGGAAAAGCGTTCGGGTTGTTGAGTGCCAATGACCCGTCCCAGGGCCACAGGCAACACCATAACCTGAGGAACCTGAATAATTATTATTTTTCCATCCATATGAACTCTGTGTTTGAACTACTGCTCTGACTAGCCATGGCAGGCATTGCTGTGCAGCAAGGGTGAGTGTGATGGGCTATCTGCCAGCATTCATCCCAACACAGCTACATGTCCCTGCCATGGACTGATCCTGGGGTTTCTAGAGCTGGAAGCACAAACCAGGGGCTGGATGGACCCATAAAAGTGTTTTATCTAGGGGCACCTAGTAGGATTTCCTAAAAGCCATACAAAGATGGAGATTTCATTACCACAGTAGGTCTCCTCAGAGCCATTGCAAAGCTTGGCTGACCGTCATGGCTGAACCTGGCAGCTGGCAGCTAGGACCATCCAGCCGCTCACTCCCTCCTCCCCCGCCCAGTGGAATGGGGAGGAGAATGGACAAAAAAGTGAAATGGACAAAAAGTAAAACTCATGGGCTGAGACAGACAGTTTAATAAGACAACAAAGGAAACAATAATAATGAACATGCAAAACAAGCTACATATAATATAATTTTTCTCATTGCCCGACGACCAACTGCACAGCCAGTCCCCAGGCAGCAACCACAGAACTCGTGGATTTCCCAGACCTCGTGGATTTCCTGGATTTCCCTAAACTCATGAATTTTGCAGGACTTGCCCAACTCACAGAAAAAGACGGAAGTTACGGTCCCTGGCGAACCCCCATTTACAAACTGAGCAAGACATCTACAGTATTGAATATCTCCGTTGGCCAGCTTGGGCTAGCTGCCTGGCTGTGCTCCCTCCCAGCTCCTGCACCCCTGCTCAGTAGCCAAACATGGGAAACAGAAAAAAGTCCTTGATTTCCTAGCAATAACTTAGAACATCAGTGTGTTATCAACATTAACATCAGTGTATTATCAACATTATTCTCATACTAAATCCAAAACACAGCAGCTACTGGGGAGAAAATTAACTCTATCCCAGAAGAAACCAGGACACTGACCTTGGGGTCACTTCTTATGCCCACGGCTGTGAAACCAGAGCCTTCAATCAAGCCATTTTCACAGCGGCTCTGAAACTTCTGCACGAAGGCGATCGGTGCCAGCCTCATGGCGTTTATTCAACTTGACAACACAGTGGCCATAGCTACGAGACTTTCTAAGCCTTGGCAGGATGGAATTATCAGCAAAGGGATGGAGATCTCTTTTATTTGAAGTCTCCACTTCCCCCCACCCAAATATTTCACATTTCTATAGCTCTAGCAATAAACCCACAGACCTCCAAGAGCAAAAATGGTAACTAGTGACAAACAGTGGTGCCTGGGGTGATGTGCTACTGTATAATCTTATGATGGCATGGCAAATAACTAGTGTCATTTTCTTGTAATGTACTTTTTACTTTATCAGCGTAAACATGAGAGAAGACATCACACTTCTTCAAGTTTTTCACTTCCTATTAAACTCCTGGCTGCTTTGAAGAGCCTTCTATACACAGCTTCGCTGTGGAGTGGTGATGTGTAACTTTCTGCAGCATGATATTATCATTTCTCAAGTCTTGTTCAACTCCAGCTGTAACTTCTCATGGGCAAAGATGGATGCCATGAGCAAAATCCAGGCACAGGCAGAATTTATCTCCATTTATCCTGGACAGAAAAAGTAACTGAGGGTACCTTGCTGAAAGCAAAATATACTGCTTGAATGAATTTACAATAAGTAATAAAATACAGCAGGGAGTGACCATTTACTATAGGGGAAGAAGGTAATATATGATGTCAGTAATTCACTTTAAAACGATGCTATTAAGCAAGTATAAAGGTGATTATTGCCTTTTTTAGGCATTAAAGTTATATTTATAAGCCAGTTGGTGTGTGACATCTACCAATATAAAAGAGCCACTTTTAATTTCTTCCAGAAAAAGCTATATATGTTTTACGTCACTGCAGCAATAGCAGAGGACGAAAGGAGGCCCACAGCTGTCGTGAAGGCAAAGTCCACTATCCTCAGGACCACGTTATAAACACCAAAAAGCAAATGTCTTACCTAACCCATGGAGGAACTGCTGAGGCCAAACCAGTAATTAAATCAGCTCTTCTGGCATTAGTCCCAAGCCCGACACACAACTCGTCTTCATCCCAGCATTGCAGAAACTGAAGAAGAAACACCAGCACAGACATTGCAAGCCAGTGCTGGCTAACCAACAGCATCGTGTTACAAAACCAGATTATTTTAGCATAGATTCCAAGGCAATAGCTTTACATAATGAAGCATCCATAGATGTTTCACAGACATCAGCTTTTTGAAACTTTGGGCTAGTTTCGGAGGAGCCACTCGGGTCCACTTTTGGCTTCTCAGCCCACAATGACAGTTCAGCTCCTTGTCTGCTCCATCTGCCCCAAGTGCCCCCTAGTCCTGGAGATGCCCAAACAGGCCACCTGGACCCCTGGTCTCCACATTTCTGCTATGGATTTCTGGCTTCTTTTTTTGAACATGTGCACTTGGAATTATACAGAATATTCTTGCACAACACCAGTAAACACTTCCATGTCACTATGGTGAACACACTACCCGCCACAGATGGATAAGCCAGATCTGAACCTCTGTGATTTCACCAACTCTTCTGATACCTGGTGCTGTCTGTAGAGCTGCAGCTCCCGGAGGCAGGTGATTACAGAAGGATCTCAGTGCATCTTTGCTTTCCTGAAAGGCTCAGGAAAAAGCCTGAATATGTGCGCTCTGAAGACTTGAATCTTAGAAGGAAAAAAAACCCCCAGCATCAGCTATGCTACTTTCTAAATCTCATGATTTCTAAGTCAATATCATGATTTCAGGGCACTTGGGCTTGGCAAGTAGTCTCAAAGCAGAATCCTCCCCACAGACCCCAGACAGGGAGATTTTTCCAACACAGACTTGACCCTTCTGTCTCTGCACAAGTGAATGCTGAAACGTTTCAGTGACCTGGTGACTGCCGGAATAGACTTTGCAGTAACGGCTCTCTAAAGCAGGGATCCCTTAGTGCAGGAGGGTTTAAGACTGGCTGTGCTGGAGCTGCAGGAACAGCCTGTGGTCTGTGTCAGGAGGGACGCAGAGTTCAGTGCCAGGAAAGTCATCGAAAAGAAGGCAACAACCTCAGTCCCTGTGGGTCCTTCAGGTTGTGCTGGCTTCATGGCTTAACCTCCAGGAAGATGCTTTGAGGAATGAAATCCCCCACAATGTACATCAGCTGGAGAGAGCGCTCATCCCACTTTCTATCACCTTACTGCTCCAACCCATAAGCACACATGCATTTTAAATAGTTCTTTCAAACAATAGCCAGGCTAATTAAAGTTCACTCTGAATGGGGTTTTCCAAGCCACAGCTGACCGGCAGCAGTGCAGCCAGCACACGAGAGGGACACACAGCACAAGTCTTCTGCTCCACCTTAGCTCCAGCTCTTGCGAATATTGTGCATTAGAGAGGGCTGAGCAGCATGAACTTTCTGACACAGCCCCACGCTCTGTTACAGTGCAGATCCACTCCAGCAACATCAAAATCAGCAACGTCACTGGTAGAAAAGCAGCCAAACAAAACCAGACTGTAGCTCCATAGCATAAGCGGGCAGCAGGGATGCACCATCCCCACTCCACAGGGCAGCCTGTTTCAGGGCAGCACCATGCCCAGTGCAGTTGCAGTGGGATCAGGTCAGCTGGGAGAGGTGTTACGAGTGGGAAAGGATAGCTTTAAACAAAGATTCCCTGGATCCCTTGATGATCTCACCACTGGCTCAATGGTTCCTGTTTTTAATTCAGTAGCTCCTTTCCCATGAAAAAGAGGTTGGACTCTGGCCATGGAGGGCAGGGAGGACCTTTACTCTCTAAACAAGTAATTTCTGTTGATCACAGTCTCTGCAAGTACATTATAAATATTGCTTTTACAGTCAAACTCTCCCCATCAAAGCAGAAGCATCCTTATTAGATTATTTAGAAAAGCCCATAATTACCAGGCTTTAATTTATTAACAAGATGGGCAATTTAAACAGCATCATTGGCAATAATGAAATTGTACTAACTCCGAGACGGAGAAGGAGGGCATGAACACCATGGAAACTGTCACCGACAAAAGCCATAATACCGCAGAGAGGTAGTTTGCCTGCCTGTTGAAAACACCCAGCTCATTCTCTCACTTCATATGGAAACGGGACAAGTATTACTCAGGCTGCATGTGATGCTGACAGAGAACAAAAGACCAGTTTGTGAGTTGCAATGGCGGCTTCCTTCGGTTGCTGCACCAGCTGTACACACGTCTGTGGCACTGACATCCCGGAGTGCCCTGAGAGAGGCAAGGCAGGGTGCATCTGCTGGAAACTCCTGACTATGTTGGAGATAACTGCTCTCTCCAGGCACTTCCCAGAAAGAAGTTTACTTCTCCAGAGGCCTATTAGAATAATGGTGGGGATAAAAAAGATAAATCAGTTGTTGCTGCCTTTCCTTCTACAAGGCTGTTCAGTAGCAAAGGTGCACACTAAGGTGCTGGGCCCTTTCTGTATAACTCCATGAAGAGCAAGCATCCCACCTCTGCTCCCCATAAAGAGCGTTTCTTTTCCAACAAGTGACAAACCTGAGGCTGCCTGTGAGAGACAGGGACATCCTGCAGGAAATCCCTCTGTTCAAGCGGCCCTGGGAACCCAGCTGAGCCTTCGACAGAGACAAAGTCCAGTTGCCATCAACAGTGACCCTTCCCTGGAAAAAAAGCTGCTGCTAATGGAGTAAGCAGAGGGATGAAGTAGGTGAATTTATCTTTAGGGGCCTGGCAGCAAGATGTTAAGGGATATTGCGAGACAGAGGTTTCGGAAGATGTTGGAGCACCGCAGCTCCGGTGATGGGACAGCCTCTCCTTGCAGGGCACTGCGGGACATGGTGCCCTATAACACATCCTAACACTTGGAAAAGGTAATGTGAGACAACGGAAAGCCTTGTCTGCTGGTGACAGAAATACATCTGCCTCTTAACCCAAGAGCAGAATTGCTGCTTTGTAATTATTCCTGATCCAGAGCGCTAGACAGCAGATATGTGCAAACCAGGCTTCATGCCATTAGATACTTTAATGAGGAGGTCAGTGTATTTTGCACTGAGGGATTTGGGATTTGTACGTTAACCGGAGTGGCATGTGTTAGAAGGACATGTGCATTAATGACATTATTTATAACCCATCTCATTATCACACACAGCTTGATGCCTCAGACAGCCGCTAATTCTTTTAACCAATGTCTATTGCTGGAAATAAAACTGCTTTGCTTCAGCTGTGATGTGTTGGAAGAATGCTGTTGTTGTTATTGTTTGTTTTTTAATATAAAAAGCTCTTTTTAAAGAAAGGCTCCATGATTGCGTGACGTAACTCCCCTGAGTCTAAGTCTCAGATACAAAAATATTCATGTTGAGTCTGACAAATGAACAATGAACAAATTACATGCTTGATTCCCCTGCTTTGCCTTACTTTTGATCTCTAATATTAGATTGGCATAATTGTTTTTCAGCTCCTTATGCGCATACTACCAATGTGTATGTTGCTATGGAAATGTAAAATTCAGCATATTGTCCCTTATATTTTAAAAGAAACATGCCCCTCCTTTCATTGCTGTCCTGTTCTTTGACACAGGAATAAGAAACCTTTGTCTGACAAATATTAAAGCCTTAGATATGATTCCAGCCTTTTCCCTGAAGAGATTGTAGCATGGCACTGGATTTTCTAACACTTTGAGCTGAAAAAGGAAACTCAGGCCTTATCCTGATTACATAGAAAACAAGCAGAAAGGCACCTTTTTTGTTCTATATATCTATATATTTCTAAGGGTTTTAAGGACTTAGAAGCACAAGGAAGAGTTATAAGGAAACCAGATGATTTTCCTAGACACAGACATCCAAAAGCAAAATCCATTCTTTCTCCTTTCTTCTGCCAAGAGAAATCACTGTTTGCAAAGCTGGCTGCCTGAGGGCAACGTCTCTGACCTGTCTTTGGTTTCCTTCTCCCAGACTTGCACAAGATTACTTGCTACGCAAAGAATGGCAAGTGTCTGTACATCTGCTATGGGCTAATCAATGTTCACCTACAAACTGGAAGGGATTTTTGTTCCTCCTGTGTGCTTTGAGCTGGGGCAGGCAGCACTTGGAGGACCCGGGTGTCAGTACAAAAAGAATCTCACCTCCCCGTGTCTCCTCCAACCAGCCCCTCAGGGCTGTGCAGAAAGGGAACTTGCACTTGAGATGGAGGCACGACATCTTCATCTGCCCCTAAATGATTGGGAAAAGAGAGGAGAGACCACACTGCAGTGGAGGAAGAGCAGGGCTGAGAAAGCTGCTGCTCAGCAGTGAGTGCTGCTTTTTCTGCTCCTGAAAAAATAAACACATGGAATCAATTAGCTCTGAATATAAGTGAAAATAATGTGACCTCTCAGGCACAAAAATTGTTTTAGCGATGGGAATGGAAATGAATTCATTATGCTGACAATAGTGCTAATAAAGAACCATTTCCAGAGGTGTAGAGGAGTAGAAAGGACCATAATCACAGCAGCACTCGGTACTCTTTTGTTTTCTGATGGGATGAAAGCAGAGCTGCTCTCTCACTACAACAGCTAAGGTGGAGCAGAAAGGAGACCGGGAAGATGGACCCCAACATCACCCCATGCAAGGGTGGTGCTGAGTTACCAGTAGCAGGGCCTGGGCTCCCACAGTCCCTCTTTGCTCCCCGGTCTGCTCAGAGCCGGGCTTACTCTGAAGGGGAGCACAGGAGAGAGCTCCTGCCTTGTGGGTGGGGAAGCCTTTTTTGGAAGGCATTTTTCAGAAGCCTCTTTTGGCAGCCTCTACATACAGGTGCTATGCTTAATTATAGCCTCCATCAGCTGGCAAATCTACTGCCTCGCAGCTAATTCTCCATCCCTGCTGCACCACTGGTAATCATCTCAGCGCAAAGCCCTGCCCCGAAACCAGTACTGCTCAGTTACATCTCAGAAGCATCGTTTCCTTTGCATACACCTCTTTCCAGACTACTCAGGGGCTTATCAAGCAGAGGGATAATCATATTATACATTGGGAGGGAGCAGGACTTGATTTACATCTCTTGCCGTGAGACTACCAGGATGTAGCATGGAAGAGGATTTAACTGAGTGATGTCTTTAGGCTAAAATGTCGTGGACAAAGAGGACCCCACACAAAGCTGGTCAAAGGACAGCCTTTTGCAGGACTTCCAGAGAACTTTGCTCCCAGCAAGCTGTTCCAGACATCTTCCCCCGCAATGATCCATTGCTGTGAGCTAATCTGTCATGTTAACTTTATGCAGCAGAATATGAATAGATTGCACNTCNTGCTACAAAAACAAGCGTTTACTGGTGACTGTTTACGTGGACGGTGGCCTTTTAGGCACATTTATACCCCTCCTCATCCCTATGCAGACTGGCTGGGCAGTTTTCTTGCAGATGACTCCGTGGGCAGTTGTGTGACTGTCTCCAGGAGCGTGGCTGTAGCCAAGCATGTGACGACACCACAGGTTTTGCTGCCTCTGACTGCAGGAGAGCTATCTATGCTTTCCTTGGGTGCCTGTGAGGCACAGCCTGACACCTTTCACAGGGTGGCTTGTCTCACCTGACTGGAGCAAGCCAGAGTCCTGCTCTTACTCCTCAGCAGGGCAGCTACCTCTCCCTCCTGTCGTATCGGGAGCCCAGCCTCACTGGCTAACCTGCCTACCAGGTTGCAGAGTAAGATAGTGTTGTCTTCACATCTCCCTACCAGAAGGAGCATAATGTGTGCACCATCACCCCTGCTAACTCCTCTAAGGATATGAAGCAGGTGATGGCCAGCACTAAAGCCATTAGAAACTGCCCTCTGCACAGACCTACATCAATATTAGAAGTATTAGCCCTCTTGAATGGGCTGAATCACAACTTCTTCCACCCAGATGCATGTCCACGCCTGGTACCATTTGAAACTCCTTTTTTCATCTTCTTTTCCACCTCCATCAAAACCGATTCCCCAGCCTGGTGTTTTCTCTCCTTGGGTTTTTTCTGTGGAGTAGTTTTCTGCTAAACACAAGCTGAAGAGATCAGGTCTGACTAGGTACTTTGAAGCCCTCCAAAAGACATACTTCTCACCCTTTTGAAGCAGCAATAACTGGTGGAGACACTAATTGGCATGCTGCTAGCTCCAAGAGAGCAGAGATAAACTCAGGGAGAGGGGTAATGTTACAAGACATAAAGGGCAGGGTTGTTAACAATAATTAAATCACAAGCAAATATATAACAATATACCTAATGATCTGACTTTGGTGTATTAGCCAAGTAAGGCAATGTTAAACTTGAAGACAAAAACTCTGCCATTTTTCTCCAAATCAGGGGTCAAGATTCTGCTGCTCCAACTAAATGCAATGCCATCGAAACTGGAACATTTGTCACCTGAATGTAATTTAACCTTGGTTAGCTGCTCTGACCCCCACCCTCCCCAAACACATAAAGATGAAATCTCACCCCAAAGACTGTCCCCAAGCAAGTGTCAGCATCTGGAAAGCTGTACTTGTCTCCTGACCTCTCTAACATAACTTGGAGAACTTACCCTGAAAATGAAGCCTTAGAGCCTGGCTTGTCCATTCTGGGCACTGGACCAGCTCCAGGCACATGCCACAATTCCGGCTGCCGAATTGAGGACCTGAATGGATTTTCCAAAAATACAGGGGATGCAAATTTCCCCTCCAGGCACTACCAGATTACACCTACCCAGCACAACACAGGGGTGTTTAACACATACCTCCCACAAAGAAGATGTCGTAATCAAAATTCTTCACCCCAAATAAGCCCGGCAGCAAGAGGGGAACAGACCCTCTCAGGGACCGCATGGGTGCAAAGAAGCATCAGGAAGACATTGTCACTTCTGTTACAGCTTTTGTTCCTCCTTAACATCATTTCTGCCTAAAGAAGCTTTTGCCACACCATATCACTGCACTTAAATACGTTGTTTTAAATGCAAACAGGGAAAAGCGGAAGAGAGTAAAATACCCACTTAGATGAATATTTTCAGAGAGTCAGAAACTGCCAAGCTGGAGGGGACCGCTGTGATTATCCCTCCCGACACAGTGCCTTGGCTGGCCGCAGCACTAATTCCTGCTGTGAGTCCAATTGCTGTGGGAACCAGAGCATAGATTTCAGAGAGAAAAATCTGGTTGTGTTTGGGAAAATTTCCTGTAATAATGACTTGACCACAACTCTTCTGTAAATTATTCCCAGATTTAATTTTCCTCACTCCAGAAAAAGCACTGCTTATGTCTTTTCCAGTTAGAACTAGCTTCAGTTTCCACTGAATCTTTTTATACTTGGTCTACTACACTGCAGCACCTGCCAACACCAAACTGCCCTCCACCACAAAGGCAAGTATAGATGGCCTTGGCAGTGTAGTCCAGACAGAATTAATCGTACCTAGGCAAATCACTAATTTTCTTAGAAATGTGTCTTTCCTCTTTCCCCATCAGGAGAAGGCCAAATACAGATTTCTTCTGTGCCAGATGCAACCCTTCTTGAGTTAGGAGATTGTCATCTATAATTATGAAATATTTCCAGGAGGTTTTAGCACTGACAGCGTGAGACCTCCATGTGTCAATCAGGTTGAAGTCCCTTGTGATAGCCCAGCTTTCCTCCCCACAGCTTAGAGGATGGGGCATGAGGAGCCCATCATCCTATTCTTCCATGGGATGCAGTGGCCTGCAGCAGTGGCCACTGTCCAGTTTCTGGGCCACCTCCTAGCACACACATCCCCAAGCAGCCATGGTCATTTGCTTCTTCACTGTCAGACAGTATCTTGCCATCTGTGGCAGAATCGGCCTTCTCTTCGTTGCTGTTTTCAAGATAAACAAGTTATAGTCTGAAAGGTTAATCACAGGCAATGGTGACATCTTTGTCTTGATATATGCTATCTTTAGCTTTACACTCATGTAACAGTGAAGGCATCACCTCGAGCTTGGAAAAATATTCTGTATTAATTGTGATAGGAAAATTAGCCATGGGAAAGATTTCTATAGATGTAACGATTGTTGTATTGAGATGCTTATGAAAACACTCTCAAACCATCACCGAAATACCTGGCATCTATTTTTCATTAATAGTATCTAGTTTCTTCTAAATAAACTACATCCTAGAACTTGAGTAACAAAAATTTTTCCAGAACCTTTAGTAAAAATATCATGAATATTGCTGAGAGTTTCATCAGTGAAAGCGTAACTCTTCCTGGGGAGCTACCAAGTGTGTGAAAACAAACATAAAAATAGGAAGCAGCTGAATTTACTGGTGATACGTCTCAGGATTACCTGAGGCAGATGCAAATCTTGCACAGATAAAGATGTCATCTAAAAACAGTGGCTCCTGATGCAGCTCAGCAACGGTGGGTGCCTGTCCTCCACATCGTGGGCAGCGCACGTGGGCGGGTTTCTGCTCTCCTACACCTGCCCTGCCACCACCCCAGGCAAGCGTGGGGAAACCATTAATAAAGTACCAGGTGAAATAACTGTACCTGACTAATACTACATATTAAGGAAAGCCAATAAACAGTGCTTGGGCTCTCATTTCCTCTGACTTAAACAGATTTTCTAGTTCATGCATGAGGTTGCAGTGGAGGGTTGAACAGATAATTACCTCTACTTCCTACTCTTCCTCTGCATTATAAGCATATTTAAAGCGCATTTAGAAAAAGCAGCAACAACCTAAATTAAAATGTAATATGAAAAGAAAACATCTGGTAGGCTGTATGGGAAAGTGATGTAGCAGGTATTACACATCAGAGAAAACATGGCCTTTTCCTCCCTTGAGATTTCCCCCTGGGCTTCTGTGCTTGGTTGCTTTTATGGTTTCACAGCTTTTCTCTGCTGCTGTGGCAGGAGTGGTGCTGCAGGCACGGTGGGGTTATTGTCTGCGACGCGGGGGAGCTGCCTCCTTCCCCCCGGTGTACAGCTCGCTGCCCGCGACCCCGCACCTTGGGGCTGAGCCCCCCAGCCCCGCCGAGCAGCGCATGCCTTTCCCCCAGCATCTGCTTCAGCGCGTCTCCCTGGCACAGGCAAAATGTCTGATCTCTTATTCCTCAGCTTAGAATTTCTCAGTCTCAGTGGATCATAAAATGCCACAGAAGTCTGCAGCACAGCTGAGGAAAAGAAAATACAAAGCCACACCGATACGTCCTGCACAAGCACCAAACAGAAGGGCAACACTGAAGCAACCACAAGCCCTGGAGATCGGTGCAACTTAGGTTTCGATATAAATGAAACCTATTTATCATTGCAACTTTAGAAATGACAAGCTGAAAGCAAACCATGGAAGATGAGAGAAGCTGAATTGCTGGGTGGGAGCTGGCAGGCCACTGGAAAACTGCCACGTAAATAAACATGTGTTATCACCGCAAGACGGGCCAGAGCTAGCAAGAAACATCCCAACAAGTGTGAGACTGGCTTTAATAATTAAGCCTGCAAAAAGTAAAGATTAAAAATTTATCCTGAACTAAATGAAGCTATTAGCAGAACAGTTTTCCCCCATTATACATTTATGACATATAACATGCTAATACAGAGGCCTTCTTTTGACAACACTAAAACTCATTGCTCAGCCTCTCTGAGCACCTTGAAGCTGCGCTGTCTCTCGCACCTTTGCTGCTCGCTGCCTGGACTAGAGGAGCAATGAAAACACTTCATTTTGGTAATTCTTTAAAGTATAACAACCTCACATTTCAAAATGAAAACTAATTTTGACTCCCTAATTGGAACATTGCGAGAAAATTTTGGAAGAGGATGTTTTGGGGATTTCAAAGTTTTTTTTTCTGCCCTTTTTCATAGAATTTGCATGGCATAAAATTCCTTGAAAATGTCTGTTATACAATATTCCATTATAAATTATGTACTATTTAGCATAACCTGGGGTTATGCTAAAAAATATTGTGCAGTAAAATACCTGTCAATCACTCCTCTTAAAGGAATCCAGAAAGAACTGGGCATCTGTACGGCTGAGGAGACAATACTGAGTTATAGCAACAAGTAAATAAAAGAGGAAAACAGAATTATTGATGTTCTGATAAATCCAGATGCCCTGCAATGTGCTCAATCACTGTTAACAGGACTCTGCTGGTCAACAAGGGCTGTATTGGAGCTGGAGGCTCCGATCCTCCTGTGGACACCCAGGGCTTGGCTTCTTCACCCTTGGGAGAGCTCAGTGCCCCTCTCAGCAGGGTGCTTGTCCCTCTTTGCACCCCAGGTCATGGCTTACTGGGTGACCCCTGGTCCCAGTATACCTCAACTTACAAAGTCACGGCGATCACAGTGAGATCAAACCCACGTTTAAGGTCCTCGGTAGAATCACTGGATAAATACTGGCACCAGAAGCAGCCACCGGGTTTTAAACACAGTAAGAGCTGTGCCCGTGGGCTATGAATGGCTTGTTGCACCCCCCCAACCCCTCCAGTCCTTCTGTAGCCCTCAGTGTTTTGAGTGTGATGCTGTGGCCGTCTGGACCTGGTAGAATTTTGTATTTCTCCTTTTTCTGACAAGTTCTGATGACTGTACTCCAGGCTTTACTTAACACTGTGGATAGTTCTACTGAAGACTGAAGTAGCTTTAAGTTTAAAAATGTTAAAAAAAGAAAACATAGTTTTTAGGCTTTACTCTGGGTAAGGTGCTTGCCAGTACATATAAATTCAGGACAGAGTCTGCTTCCCTATAAAAGTTTGATGGTGTTCTCAGCTGGAAGGTTGACAAGACATTGAATTCCAAATTCAGGAAATGTTCGACTCTATGATGTGTTTATAATTAAATTTATTTCCCTTGAATGCAACTGAGTGTCTCCCTGGCTTCTTGTGCAAGGCAGCTGCATGTTAAGGATTACGCCTGTGGAATCAAATAGATTGATGACATGATTTAGAACCTATCAGGAAAGATTAATTGAATTAAACAACTTACAGAGTTTGCCTCAATCCTCTGAGGAGAGCCTGACCGACTTCACACCTTTGCTTTGCTCTAGAAACCTTATTAAAAGGGAGAGAAAGGGAGAAGGAGTGATTGCTTTATATAATTAATTAGGAGCTTTAAATGTTCAATAAATTACTACTCTTTGGAGGGAAAATCTGAAACACTTCTTGTCTCATCCCTTCTTTTGCCTAGTTCACTGCTTTTTGTTGCTTCTTTACTAATCAGCAGGGTGGCTGCAGAACTCGTGGTTGGGCTTCCACATCCTCACAATTTAAATGACCGGATCCTCTCCACAATGCCCACACCATGTGCAGGCAAAAAGGCAAAATAAATTAGCTTTGTGTTCCTGGGAATTTGCCAGTGCTCTACATAGCAAATCCCATAGATTCGCCTTGTTAATGAGAGATGAGACACGAGCCCCACCCTGAACTCAAGGAGCTCAAAGGCAGGTGAAGCATCGTTCCTGGCAGGTTTCCCCACATGGGTGCAGTACATGGTCCATGGATGGAGCCGGGGGAGCTCTGAAGCCCCTCGCAATGGTGCGCTAAGCACAGTTCAGCTGCTGTACCCTGCTAGTAGCAGTTTGGATCCTTCTGTCTTCTTTGAACACTGATGGATGTTGTGGAGAAAAGACAGAGGCTGTTCCTGCTCTGGGAGAGCGGGACTTGGCAAGGGCTGGAGGTTTAAACAATGCTGAAGAGACAGCCTGTGGGGCTGGTGCTGAGCTGCTGATACAACACTCGCATGCATGACACTGCATGACAATGCAAGCCATTTCCCACATTACCATTTTGTCTTCAAGCTCAAAATTGCACAGACAATTAATAAATGTAATTTAAAACAGGACAAAGGTTTTCTCTCAGTAATACTTCAGAGGATTTTCCTGCAGTGTGTGTTATCCATCAGTTCTTGCTGAGCTTCTCCAAAGGATCTTGACGTTTTGTAGGACAATACGGAAGCTCACAGCCGGCCCCTAGCTGCATCCCACCTTTACGTACCAGGATCGCTTTGGCTCCCGCTGACCATAAAAATGGGCTCATGGCCTGGTAGAGTTAGGAGACCCTCAGGCCACCAGCCTGCACCTACCAGGGTCCTCTGGCAGAGGCTCTGAAGGACTGGCAAAATGCCACACGTTATAGTGTTTAGGTACTCTGTCACATTACCTGCCTGTGGAGCAGGGAGCAGAAGCAATACTATAGGAAATTTTCAGGGCAAACCATCAAGAAGTATATTCAGCTGTAGCAGCAGAGGCACGTTGGTATGCAGAAACTCATGCTTCAGCTTGGATTTGGGCCAGGAAACAATATCTAACATCCCTACTGGGGTGGGAAATGGGATTTTAGATCTCAGAATCTTCAGCCAAGTAATTAGATGGACAATAAAATTTACACCGGCTTTCCCATTAGGTAGCCAAGGGCTTTGCGCTGGTAGATACCTGGTGTTTTCCTTGTATTATCTTTAATGAAAGTAGCATTGAAGTGTAATATCTCATCACTTACAGTCTGAATACATCTTTAAATTGCATAATGCTTTATTAATTATATATTTAATTACGATGGCCTTGTAGATACATTATGGGGACATTTGTAACTATGTAGAAGAATGGCAGATGAGCCATACAAAAACAATGAGATGCAAAGGCTTACAAGTGCAGCATCTTTTGAAACACCAGCATGCTACATAGCGGTTCCAGTACAAAAGCCTGAAAGTTTAGTGCCACAGTATCTCTGCTATATAGTCTATTCACCACATAAATATTTATGTGTAGAAAGAGTGATGTTCTGCAAGGACACGATTTGTAGAGCATTTATTTATAATTTGGCATCAAAATAAACAGCTCCCTTTTCTTTCAGTTCAGATCAGGCATAAAGCTGCTGAATTTTCTTCAGATTTGTACTGCAAGCAGTATTTTTCCCATTGCTTTTGTAAGGCAGCTATGTTTCCAGTACTGTATTTTTGTTCTGTGCAAACTAATTTGGATACAACAGATTGAATTTAAAGGTCAAAAAGTCAAGATAATTGACTGGCTGAAGAAGGTAAAATATTTTTTCAAAACTGATTTGACAAAATTGAAGCAGCTCAGAGAAGTCTTGGAGCATTTTATGAAATCTGTATTTCATAGGAGGTAAAATTTAATCTGGGTGCCAGCAACAGCCTATCATTGGTCTTAGTACTCTTGCCTCAAATCAGCAATTACCTCAAAAGCTCGTTTACTGGCAATGCTGCAGACCAAGAAAAAAATGACATCTGCACCTTAAAGTCCACAAAAACAGACACCAGAAAAAGAGCAGAGAACCAAACAGCATTTAGCCCCGACCCAACCCACAGGTCTGACTGTTTAGAAAACATCTGGAGCCAGATTTCAGTTTCCACACAGATCCTTTCTTCAGAATGACAACGATGGATCAAAGTCCTGGATCCAAAGCAGCCTGGAAAGAGCAGCTTTCTTTTATCACAGCCCAACAACCTGTGCAGCATTTCTCAATAACCCAATACAACTTCTCTTTCCACCATGGCAAGGAGAGTGTACATCCGTATTTCTATTGCAATAGAAGTTATGAAGACAAGCAAGAAAGCTTTCTAGCCTGGGGTGGTACAAGGACAATTACTAACTCCACATTGCAGGCAACAACAGTAGAGTCTGGAGTAAATCTCCATTTTGATGGGGCTGCTGCAGCATGCCAAGTGCCTTGACTAGGAGTCCCAACGATGTGAACAGGATTTCTAAGGGACAATGAAATGGGCCTTGGAGTCAGACTGCACATGAACTGGACTAATTAGTGCTTACTGATGGTTTGTGGCATATAAAGTCCTGTGCTTGTGTGGGAGTAAATCAGCTTATTCCATTCACGAGGCGGCAAGCCACTCTGAGGACAAAAACTGACTCCTAAGTGGAGTTGTTCATCCTGGTGACCGAGCATAAGGAGTGGCAACCAGACTATGGCTCCTGCAGCTTTTCCAGAAGCGAGCTGCTACATCTCATTGTGCAGACTGTGCTCTTCTTGCCCCTCACAGGTGCTCTCTGGGTGTAGGATCAGAAAGATGCTGTCCCACCCACTGTGCTCAAATGCTGCCCTTTAGGTGAGCTGGAGACCACCAGACCCATGCAGCTCAGAGCAGCGATAATCCCCTCATCTTGCATTGCTGCTCAAGTACTGCAAGGCCAGGTATCTACCTGTACTGAGGGACACGGTGCCACCACGCTGCTCAGTCTTGTATGTGTTTTTTGCATGGAAACTTCCTCCTGGATTTACTCTTACAAGGCATCTCTGACCCAAGCAGCCCCCTCGGGCTGAACTTGCCACGTAGGGCTCAGGTCTCAGATGCTCTGGTATTGAGCACAGTGCAGGTGCCCATGAGGGCTGGGAGCCATGGGGCCATCAGAGCGCACTGGCACTGCTGTGTGAGCCTAAAAGACAGATTTGCAGAATCATAGAAAACGGGGCTGGAAGTCACCTCGCAGGTCCAGCTCATACATTTTCTTGTCTCAGGCAAGATCAGCTGAACCTCTGCCTGTACTATACATTTCATCTGTCCTTAACCACCTCCTCAGATGATTCAACTACTTCAGTACTCTGCCCGCTAGGAAATTTTTCCAGATATCTGATCATGATCTTCCCTGCCGCAGTGCAAACCCAGCATTTCATCACTGACCTGCAGGCTCTTGCCTTCCCTTCCCCACCGGTGCCAAAAGCCTCCTGTGACATGTTTTATACATACTCCTGGGAGGGGTTGCATGTGTTGTATATGCCCAGGGAACAGATGCAGAGCCCACATCACTAGCACTTCCCAGCCAAGCCCGTGACTGCAGGGTGGCAGCTCAGCCAGGGACAGAGGAGGAAGATGAGGGGCTCTGCCACTGGAAAAGCAACACCCCAGAGCAAGACACATGAAGGGCCACAGCCAGGATTATTTCTGACCTTCGGACAGGGAAACTGAGAAGTAATTGCTAATCACTTTGTGCTTTTGTTCTTATTTAACATGGACCCAGGGAAGGCCCGTTCACGGGGTCATTTACGCTAATACAATCTGAAAACGTTGTTTTGCCAGCACTGCTGGCAGGACCCATGCAATGCCATAGCTACACACTCACACATCAAATGCTAGTGCATTATTCTTCCATTTCATCACCCACATGAGCATCCATGCCAGGCAGGATTGCCAGCCCAAGAACAATGCCAGAGACTGTGCTGGCTATCTGCTCACCTGTTACATGGTCCCAAAGTTAATCTGTTTCGTGTGAATCTCACATATACTAAAGTGTCACAGCCAAAGGTTTTTCAGCAGTTCAGTAATATACACACATCTGCTTCTGTTCAAACACCCATGCGCACGGGGAGATTAAGGGCATTTTACACTGAACAGCAAAGAAAGTCTTCTGTCTCTAGTGACAGCTCAATACATGTTATCCAGAAGAAGATGACCTAGGTTTTTAGGGATGGCTGAGAGGTGCACTTAACAATTCTCTTAAAGACAAAGCAAATGTACATGAGGGGGACAAATTCAAACTGGTTATATACGGATGAAAATAGTCCTGAATGTATTTGGACACAGACATGTATACTGAGATTCTTTGCTTGAGGGGGCCCTTTCGCAAGTTCTGCCCATAAGAGGCAGCCAGGTTTTGGTAAATCAGAGAAGAGCTCAGATGCAGCCACTTACAGCTGCTGAACACCAGTGTGTGTTGCTGAGCCACACCATTGAGCAGGAGCACATTGACCAAAAAGCCTCAGAACAAGTGCCCCTTCCCTGAGTATTTTTAGTGCACTTAAAGCTGTGGTCATTCAAAAGCTGTGTCTCAAACGATGGACCCTAGGGCACGTCGCAAGCCTTGGGCGCTGGTGCCAGCCCCTCGCACACCCCCACAGTGAACCTATAGACATAACAACCCTCTCAGTGCTACTGAAGAAAACAGGCCTTACTGTTGCATTCATTTTTTAAGTGACCCTTTCCCACAGGGTCCTTTTCTCCTGTGCTGATTTACACCCTTGGTAAGACAATATCCTCAGTCCAGCACCAACCCCTGTCACATGAAGTCAGAATCTGGCCCCAAGGTCCACAGATCATGTACTTAGTGGGTTTGATGCAGGAGCACAGATGTGGAGCCATTGGCATCTCTCCCCTGCGCAAGCAAGAGTTGGCCTCAAACACGGACAGCACTACCACAGTGCTGCAGCAGCTCTGGGAAGGTCCCAGGTCCTGCGAGGGTTGCATCCAGACTCGCAGCTAGCTGAAACACTGGGTTACAGCCATCCTGCCCCAAAACTCTATCCTGGCAGCACTCTGTGTAGCATCCACCGGGAAACTCCAGCCTTCCAGCTTCCAGGACTTACCAGCAGCTAAATGGCACGGCGGATCTGAATTCCAGGTGGGAATTTCCATCTCACCTCCATCATTAGCAGCCTACAAGAACTACTTTCAGCTTTGTCCTTGGAGGGAAACATGCATTATGCATAGCAAGACTTTCTCCATTCATGTTCCAGAATGCATTATCGCTCCCTGTAAGGGCTTTCCAAGTCACCAGTCTCATTTGAGAAGAAGATGAGCTGACCCATGAATACCACACTCTGCAGCTCCAAATGCTCCTTACTAGAAAAGCCATCAGAGGGGCACAAGGGACAGGAAGGCTGTGTACAGACCCTACAGCCTCTGCAGCTGGGTGATGTGCACTGGACTATGCCTGCCCCTGTCCCTCAGGTTGTGAGTCCCAAGTCCATTATTGCTGCATGCAGGGACCTTCTACATGAAGCTGCAGAAGCAAGGGAAATGGAGGCTACATCTTTGCAGGATTACCAATGAAAGAGTCAAGATCCAAGGGATCTCCAAAGGTCTCTTGGGGTCCCCTGTGTCCAGAATGGTGACGGTAAGATTAAATTTAGCATATTACATAGTTTCCTTGTAATGGGTAGCATGACAGCTGGATGTTTAGGGGCAAGTAGTATACACATTGAGAGAAAACCAATTAAAGCTTCACAGGGCATGCTATATAAGTGTATTTGTATTTAAACAAAGATGCTAAAGCAAAAAGTACTACCCTGTCTTACCTTCCATATTGTAACAGCAAATTTCCTATTTCACTAATAGAATCTGCAAACACGGCATGAAGTCTGAACCCAGACTCATGGGGGCTACTTTTACAGCTTGTAGAATCGGAGAAAAATACCTCCCAGAGACACCAAGCAATGCAATCAACCACGTCCGGCAGTTGGCTGCTCCCTTAACGCGCAGGCATCGCATCGATGTTTCCAAAAAGCCCATTCCAAGTACAGTTCTGTTCTGACTGTGTTCTGATCCCCCCCATCAAACGTCAAAAATATTTATGCCTGCTGTATTACATTATAAATTTATATCTCTGAAAAGTAATGAGTTATGACATTACACTAGGCATGATAATTGAACCTCAGGGCCCAGCCCTGCTGAAGCTGCTCTAGAGCTATCTTACCAACAGGAGTCTTACTTTTGGGGGTTAGAGTAACCTCCAGATAGCATTGGGGATGTTAAAAATAAAATGTCATCCAAGGCTGTAGACTGACTTTCCACCAAGGGAGATGTCTAATTATACATCCATTTTGCTTTCCCCTGTAATGTATTGGAAGCAATTATTTTAAATAGAGAAGGGGTGTCAGTGAGGTTCAATTTTCCTCTCCATCTATCAGCTGTGCAATAGGAGCATGCACAGAGTAAAGTTTTACTCAGCCATGTATGTGGATGTGTCGTGCAGTTGCATTCTGACATTTGTGAGTTTCATTAAACATGCTTCTTTTATTGATTTGTTTGTTTTTTGTAATTGCTGCATATGAACATTTTTAATTTTTCATTTCTCCTCTTGGCATTTAATCTGAAGTGATCCCGAGTTTAGTGCCAAGACATGTATCAGAAATGACCTTCAAGCTTGAGAGAAAATCATTTCGGTTTAGAATCCATCAATAAGCAATAGGCAGAAGCCTTGTACATTTAATAACATCTATCAAACATTTTCCCTTAAGAACTTGCTGACCTTCTTGGCAGAGGCCATTCAACAACACACCACTTCTACTCACTGCCTTTATCAAAGAGATGGGGTTGCTACTAAGTCATTTCTGCACGCAGAAATTAGGTCAGCTTACAGAACTCAAATGATCTATTCTCTCTGCTTAATGAAAGGAAAGTATAACAGTGGCCTTTCAGTGCCTTATAGTCAGGGCATCCTCATCTCAGCTCTGCTCCTGCATTACATGACTCCCTTTTTAGGAGCACAACAATTTAAGGAAGAGGCTATTTAGCAACCTGTAAATCCATTCAATGGTTATTACATACCGGTTTTGCTAACAGGAGGCTGGATAACAGCTGATCAGATAATTTTCAGTGAATATTCAGAGTAGTTTCTAATGCTTTACACCTGTGAAAGTAGGATCAGGTCTGGAACAGAATTGGCCCCAGTGCACATTTGAGAGAAAAAATTTTCCAATATGCACATCACAAGAGGAAATGAGGAAATTTTGAGTGATGGCCTCTTCAGTAATAGATTTTTGATTGCACAATAGAAAACTTACAAATTAAGATTTTTGGAAAGCAGGTTATAAGAAGAGTAAATGTTTTCAGATGATCTGAAGCTCCGAAAAATGCATCCCATGCATGAATTACAGTTCTAGCAGAATGAAATGATCACGTTTCCAAAATTAATTCAGTAGCAACAAGCTTAGCAGAAGGTAAACAGTTGCAAGTATGTTCCTGTATTTTATTTCATAGCACGTATTCATTTATGCTAGAATCCCTTCTGCATCCTCACCAGTAGTCAGCTTTGAAACGTTTCAGCTAGTTACGGATGCTAAGGACGCACAGCTCTCAGATACGCTTGTCGCAGAGAGGTAACTTGCAGATGTCCACAAGCCCTGAGCAGATGGTGCACCAGAGAATTTCTGCATACTGAAGGGCCAGGCAGAGTTAAAAGGAATTTTTATGAGCCCACCAAGAAGTAGCTGCAAGCACGGTTAATTTCTGACTATCACACATTCGGTATAAATAGGACAAGTCCTCTGTATTGTACTTCAGCACAATGGGATAGAGGAAAGGCTTCTAACTAAAGCACTGATAACATCAGAACAGAATCAAACTGAAGTGGCTTTTCGTGAGCCCAAATTCTCGCTCCTGTCCTCTCCAGGTCCCTGTTGCAAAAGGGTGGATCTGTCCCCCAGGGAATTCCTTGTGTGAGGTATGGTGATACTTTCTTTTCTGATTTGCAAATCTACAAGGTAAATCAATGAAGGTGGTGTTTTAACCAAAATTATTCTCAGGAAAGATATTTATTAATAAAGTGTCATCTTTTCCTTATTAAAATTTACTTTTACATATTTATAAGCTATAAGAATGTTCCATCTGAACATGAGGAAGTATTTCTTCCCTCTGAGGGTGACGGAGCCCTGGCACAGGCTGCCCAGGGAGGTTGTGGAGTCTCCTTCTCTGGAGATATTCAAGACCTGCCTGGACAAGGTCCTGTGCAGCCTGCTGTAGG
>Ga0065711_1000496_pt1 | contig 64445 bp, 33 predicted proteins | sample Hoacrofraction12_FD_59098 | JGI IMG/M metagenome (GOLD analysis project Ga0065711, IMG submission 59098) | Hoatzin crop microbial communities from Cojedes, Venezuela - Epithelial fraction 12 v2 (version 2) | ecosystem: Host-associated > Birds > Digestive system > Esophagus > Crop | place... | reverse complement strand
AGCTGGAACTTCCTATGCTTCAGTTTGTGCCCGTTGCCCCTTGTCCTGTCGCTGGGCACCACTGAAAAGAGTCTGGCCCCGTCCTCCTGACACCCACCCTTCAGATATTTATAAGCATTTCTAAGGTCCCCTCGCAGCCTTCTCTTCTTCAGGCTGAACAAGCCCAGCTCCCTCAATCTTTCCTCATAGGAGAGATGCTCCAGTCCCCTCACCATCCTCGTAGCCCTCCGCTGGACTCTCTCCAGTAGCTCCTCATCTTTCTTGAACTGGGGAGCCCAGAACTGGACACAGGACTCCAGATCGGGCCTCACCAGGGCTGAGTAGAGGGGAAGGAGAACCTCCCTCGACCTGCTGGCCACACTCCTCCTTAATGCACCCCAGGATCCCATTGGCCTTCTTGGCAGCCAGGGCACACTGCTGGCTCGTGGTTAACCTGTTGTCCACTAGGACACCCAGGTCCCTCTCCACAGAGCTGCTCTGCAGCAGGTCTGCCCCAAGCCTGTACTGGTGCATGGGGTTGTTCCTCCCTAGGTGCAGGACCCTGCATTTGCCCTTGTTGAACCTCATCAGGTTCCTCTGCCCAACTTTCCAGCCTGTCCAGGTTTCGCTGAATGGCAGCACAGCCTTCTGGTGTATCCACCACTCCTCCCAGTTTGGTGTCATCAGCAAACTTGCTGAGGGTACATTCTCACTCTTCATCCAGGTCATTGATGAAGAAGATTGTCACGTCCAACTCCCTGCTCCTCTCAGGACTACCTATAACTAAATCATATGACTAAAAGCATATTGGCCTATGTGTAAAACCTCTCTAAAGGTCCAGTAACACTGCCTCTGAGCAGGTTTTCTATCACTCGGAAAACATGGAGCTGCTTGACTCAGGTCTTGGAGTCAAAAGATGAGAGCTGTGGGCTGTCTTCAAGGAACTGCATCTTTAAACAGAGATGAGTCTTATGCTACTATATCTGTGATAGGTATGCACCTTTGCATTTCCATCCAAGAGGCAGCTTTTATGGGACCTTGTGTGACACTGCTCTTAACTGAAGAGAGTCATATATGCTCTTCTGGCCTAAGGATACCCTCTTTTAAGTTGGCTTAACAAGAATGATTCAAGGGATGGGGGCTCCAGCCATTTTCTTCTTGCTGAAAATGGTCCTTGCTGGCCTTAAATGCTATGTATGTACTGGTAAGTTAGATGTGTGTTTGATCTGTGTCTGGCATTGAGACCTGCCTGTACCAAACGATCCCAGTTGCTGTCTCAAAGTCTCCCAAGTGGTTGCTCTAAGAAAACTGTTCATTGGGAACTCATGACTTGTGATCTATGCCCAGAAATTGTCTGTGGCAATACTAGGCAGCTCTGGACAAAACCATGAGAGTGACTGTTCCAGCGATGCACAGTAAAGACAACAGAATTATATTGACCAAGAATGCTCCTTGGTCCAGTTTGTCTGCTGGTATAGATGGAGCCAAAGGCTCTGAGCGCATCACTCTCACGATCTAATGCCTGTACCCACATAACACTGACCTGGGCTCTTCCTCTTTAGGCTCCAGATTTCTTCTGCTTTCTTGCTGACTATCACTCTCCCAGAGGAAAACTAGAAGATCACTGGAGGTAGGCCAACCCCATGACATAGAGCACTATCATGGTCTAATCACAGTGGTTAACTAATTATGCAAACAGCTTTTCCTGACAGCACTGTTCAATGTTTTGTTAGTTGCCAATGACACTGGGATATACCTGTAAGTTCTAGTTGTACCTGTCTCTGCAAAACTTACAGAGGAGCAGATGATGGTGATGGAGCTGACACTGTCACCCTTGTGATTGCTGAACACCTCCATCACCTGGACCACCATCTCCATTCCTGCATGCTCCTGGGGGGCCATGGCTCTAGCTCATCCATCTTCTGAAGAAACAGATCTAGTGTTCATATCACCCTCTGTGGCTGACTGTAGTTCCAGGGGATGTGGCAGACTTTGCTGAGCAATGAACTGTTATTTTGACTAGGGCTGAAGTGGAAAATCTATGACCCAAAAGCCATGAATGCTCCAGAGTGTGGCATGGAAACCATCACTCTGACAAAGTTTTCTTGAAGAATCATTGCCCTTGGAGGAATGTAAAACTGACTAGTGGCATGTAGAAGATGATAGTCATATCCTCCTTGGCCCAGTAGGGCCCTGTTCAAGGGAAGGGCAGAAAACTCTCCAGTACCAACAGCCCCAAAGCCCCTAGACATCCCACATCACCTTTGGCAACCCTACTAGGTAAACTTGGATCATGTGACAGAAGTCTTTGGTGGGATCATGACCCTGTTCTCCCTGGACCTATGACCCAAGGATGAGAAAAGGAGGGAAAACAGAGGTCCTGCATGTTCACTTTCCTCATTTTCCTACCTGGATTTTTTGAGGGCTGAGGGAGGCAGTTTTTGTGATGTAGATGCATCATTGATTTATACAGTGGCATACAAACATCAGTGTGACAACATTTATACTCGTAAAGGGTTTTGAGATGTGCCAGGGAAAAATTCAAAATAATATGATGAAGAGGCTAGTCAGGGTCTAAATTTGCAGCAGCTGCCCTGATATCAGGAGGACCTAAGTCAATCCCCTCAATATCAGTGGACAAAGCCCATGTTTATGCCTCGTAATTCCTCATCGTATTGGGACAGGAAAAGATGGAAGTCAGCATGAATTAAGCGTGGATGGTCTAAGGAGTGGAAGTGGTCCTTTGCTTGAGATTCATTGAACTTAGTGCATTAAACATAGACTGTGTTTTAAAATCCCAGATGCCATTTGGCATATGTCTGGTGCCTTGATGATGCCTAAATAACAGCAAGTTTTCAGTCATTACTTTTAAGCTGTCTTCCTGGCAAAAGGACAATGACATATTGTGCTGCTATTGCATTTGCACCAACTTTTCACTAAGTACTGATTTATGTTTATTTAATCACCATTACTGGTTTATATGTTATGCCTCATTTCTTTAAACAGTATGATTCCCCCCCCAAAAAAAAGTCCAAGTAAAGGATTTATGATGGAAAATCCATAAAAAGTCCCTTTTGTTCCACCTAATTGAATTTCGCCTCCCATTACCATTACCTTATTCCTGTTCACAGCACAGAGAATGAAAAGCTTTGGCAAGTTTTTGGGTGAGTACGTCCAAGAAGTTAGAAATCTTGGCCTTTCTTCTGGAAGGTATTGTGTAAGGCAGACATCCTGGACATATCCCTGTGCTTTCCCCCTTCCCTTCTGCATCATTCCCGTAGTCAGCCTGAAGCTGTAGCATAGCTGCATTCAAATATTCTGTAGGAGAGATTTTCTCAAACCTACATTAGCTCAAAAAAGCTCTGCTAGATCTGTTTGGCAGTTAAGTCCTTAATAAATGATTCATCCAACACTGGCAGTCCTTAGCCCTTGATTCTCTGGGTTTTTGGTTCAGGAGTGATTCCAACCCTAGCAATTACCTGGCAGCATCACATTGCAGCTTTCTACAGTGCCTTTCCTGTCTCGTGCCACCGTAAGGAGCAACAGCGCAGTGACTTCACGCAGAGCTGAAGCCCACGGCCCAGATCTCCTGCCCAAAAAGGACCAGTTTCCTTTGTGTTTTCGGTTGTAACCATGCTTAAGTACTGTCTGTTCTTAACAAAGAAGTGATACTTTGTGTGGTAATAGACTAGCCAGTCTAGGTATAAACTTTCTTCTGGAAAGAACATGCTGCTCAGAGAGGTCAAAGGCCCTCAGTTGCCAACAGAAATATAATTTAATGAGTAGGAGGCAGTTTGAAAAAGAGTGTCTGTGCTCTTGATCTAGCTCCCCAAAATGAATAGGAAACTCCCTGTGGTCCTAAGTGCAAAACTGAGATCCTCCAGCCCTTCTTCAGCTGCTCTCTGTGTGTTCTGCTGAAGTCTCAGGATATTATTTGCATAGGGATTTGACCTTCAGCTGTTCAGAGGTGCGAACGACCTAGTTTTTCACTCCGCGGTACAAGTTTCACAGTGGTCCAGACACATGGAGAGGTACCATGACAGTAAAGAAAGGTCCTTTTCATTGATATTTCTTGTGCCTAAGGATGCTGGAAGACTGAAAAGCTGGTACAGCTCTATTATGAACTACCTGGCACATGTTTTGCCAGAAGTTAGGGATGGTTTGCTGGATACCCAAGTGTATATATGTGTATATACATACCTTAAGTGCACCCTGTGCACATCCAGGTAAACTTTGAGCATGCCGGACGCCAACACATCTCACGTACAGCTAAATCCTACCAGATTGCATGCAAGAGGCTTTTCTCTAGCTGTTTCACTGGCAAGGTGTGCACCCACTGATATTTATAGGGCATCTCTCAGGATGAGCATTTCACATAATGCAGCCAGCAGACACAAGAGTGAAGGAAGACTTTTGTAGGAAGAAGAGTTTATGCCACTAACTACTTAAGAGTTATTAGGTCACTTAGGTGGCTTCCACCCCGTATCAATCATCCAAGTAACACAATTATGAAATCCTTTTGCTGGATTAAAAGCATGACTTTGTAAGGTATAAAAGAGGTTAGCTCCTCTCTGCAGACATTAATCTTGGCAAAAATCAGTCTCATCTCAGGAGTAAGGGCATTCTTATGGATCCAATTAGAGAAAAAACACTCTCTGGCAAGAAACAGCAAAACCTGTACTTCGGATTATATAATGGCAGCTGGAATAGAATTTTCTCATATGGGAACATGTGAGCTCAATGTGTAAGGAGAAACTGGGTTTGTCAGACTTAATTAGAGTGAGAGAAATGGCCTATGGTAAGAAACAACATACATTGTCCACTCCTGGCATCTGGGGCTGAGCCAGACTCAGAGGTCGGTGGGATAGCACCCTGCACCGCACACCCAGCGACAAGAGTTCACACCAAGGGCTTCTCACTGGTGGTCAGAAAATTGTCGACCTTCTCTTTCGTTGAAACATTATCTCATCCTGGTGACTGGGTGATTGAGGTTTCACCAGAAAGTCTCAAAGAACGCTCTAAATAGCTCTTAGCGATGGGATATGGGCCAGCGTGTTGCAGTGAAATGTACACATGCTGAAGGCTGGTTTGGACAGTAAGAGGGCCATCATGGGTAATACATCAGATCTGTCCACCTGAAGTACATAAATAGCTGTAATTACATCAGTATCTAAGTACCTCATAGCACTCTTCTAAGCTAGAGATTTCCTGTTATTCCTATTTTATATGGAGACCTAGGAGACAAGGAGACTATAGGATTTCAGTGGGATCCAGACATTCAGTTACCCTTCCAAGACCTACCCTTGGGGACATGTGTATCATCATGCAGGAATGGCCTCTGAAGGGCTGCCAGCCGCCTGTCCATGAGATGGTGGAGCCGGAGCACGCTTGCGCTGATGCACCAACGGGCTGCGCTCGTTTAGGCACCAAAGCTCACACAGGGTTTGGAGGCTGCTTTGCAGACAGTGTAGAAATAGGTGTAGATTTGCTGGGGAGCAGAGTAGGGTGAGAGAGTTGTAGCATCCTCGCTGGCACCGTGCATTGAATCAAGTGTGCTTCTGCTCTCCTGAGTCAGGATCCTGGATCTTGGGAGATTGTTCCCCTAACAACAGCTTCCAAGGTGACACCAAAACAATTTTGTTTTCCTTAGGCTTTTGCTGAACTACATAAATCAACTTGAAGCAAAATCATGAGGTGGTGGAAAAGATTTAGAGCAAAAGGCAGCAAAAGAGGCACTGTTACCAGCCTGCACTAGTGCAAATGTGTTGGAGACAATTCTAACAAGGGAGGAATTATCTACAGGTGAAGTGTGAGTGAGGGTTTTGTAGGGGATTTGCTAAAATAAAAATTTCCTGTGTGAGCACAGATAAGCCATTTTATCAAATTCTTGGTAGTTAACTGCAGGATAATATTCTTCTTTTGCCTTCTTCCATATTATGTTCGTATATTTTATGCTTCCAGGACAGAAGCTGTCCCGAAGAGTGACTAGGGCTTCAATCTCAGCTGAGGTCTCTGAGTGTTACCGCAAATACAAAGGCAGATCAGTGCATGCTCTCTTCTGCATGAACCCAAATATTGCTTATCCTACAGACTCAAGATCTTTACTTCTGACGAAAAATCTTCAGGGCGAGGGGAAAGAGAAGCCCATAAAATTCTCATCCGCACTTTAAGGGGGTTCTGCCACTTTATGCAAAGGTAAATGGACACATCTTCAAGGAACACAAGAAAACCCCTGTTTTTCACCTGACATAGTTATTCATGTTGTCATGCTCCCATGTGAAAGAGCATCGTGTACCCTACTAAAGTCAGGAAGGGTTATGTCCCTTGGCTCTCTTCTTGAGGCAAATGTACAAGTGGTATCTTGGGCTCAGATGTATGCAATCCTTTGAAATTTGATTTGTCCCTTGGTCCTGTTGCCTGTTATCCAGAGTGGCAGTGGGCGGAACTGTCATGTTGATGTCCCCATTGGTGACCACATGTATTTCAGGAATGCTCTGTAATACAACCTGGCTCATTGTTGACAGCCAGCACTTTCCATGAAGTCCACAGGCTCCTTTTCTTCTCCTTGGCTTGCTTACTTATTAGGAGGCCAGTAATGAAACAGGTGTGCCTGGAGTGCAAGGATGTACCACCGCACCAGACTGCAAGCTTCAGGCAGAGCAGGAGAAGGCACTTCCTAGGGAAAAGATCTCTTGCCACCGTATGCAGGCTGTTCTTATATATCCATTGTTGCCTGGTGTATTACCCAAGGGCAAAGATCTGACCAACTTCTAAGCAGGCAGTGTGCCATCGTAACAGATGGGCATAAATGGGGCAGCCAAGAAGCCATGTATGTGCATCTAGTGTGTTTAAGGGTTGGATTCCCAGCCAGGAACGTCGCAGCAGCTGTCCACCCTCAGTTTACGTGCCTATAGTTTAGGGGGATCTGCCATCACTAATCCAGCTTCAGAGCTGGTTTAACTTTCAAAAATTAAAAATAGCATGCACTGCCCCATAGGGAGAGTGCGTCTTGACCCACTTGCATCAAGGGTTTGTGTGGGTGAATGAAGGGGGGGTAGCATCAAAGAACGGCAGGGTGGGGAACTGTGTTGACCTCCATTTGTCTTTTTGTTGGGATCGCAGCAGGATTGTGTTAGGAATGCCTCTGCACATGAGCCAGCTCTAGCCAGGGTGCCGAAGGCAAGATTTGGGCTCTATTCCCCTGTGTTGGAGAGGACCAGATTCTGCTATCCTATTCACCTCAGTCCTGCAGATCCATGCTAAACGATGTCAGCAGTGACTGGATCTAGTGGTTCATAACTGACCTTTTAAAGCTCTAAATTCCCTGTACTTAAAAACGAATCCTCCTAGCAAATGCCTAAGATTCGGATTTTGCATTCCACCACTAATGGGTGCATCACTGAAGCACTTAATCTCTGCAAGAAACATGTGCCGGTGTTGCAGAGGTGTGGATGTAGCTATTCACATGGAAGGTGTAAGATTTTTCCTGAGTCTAATTATCACGTTTTTAGGCATGTTTTGAGGCTCAGAGGTAGAACTAATAAAGGATTTAGATTGAAAAGGTCAGTGACTTAAGAATCTGTCTTGGATTCTTAGTTGCCAGAGAGGGATCCAGACTTGTGAGGTGGGGGCTGTGGCTTATATTCTTCACAGATCACTTAAGAAAGGGTGTGAACCAGTCAACATATGGGGACCCACCTTAATTAACCCCAAGGAAACCATAAATATCAGTCTATGTTTGCAGTCTTTCACCTCCTGAAACTTGGGGAAGCGATAGCCTGCTGACTAAAGCATCTCAATTCAATGCTCATCCAAAGCATGGAGATCCTCCTATCTTAATCTGCATGACATACATATGTGCAAAATGTGATCAGAGCCCAGGATTTATCCTCTTTCCTCCTCTTATAAAAGGTTAATTTTCCAGCCACTGGGATATAAGAGGAAGCTGGCTGTTCTTTTGTATACCAACTGGTCTGAGTGGGAGCTCACCCTAGGACGTCTGCTCAGAGCAGTGGGTGTTCTCTGCCAGGCTTCAGTGTGAATTCGGTGCCAGACAGAAAGGCTTTTGTTGGAAATGTAGTTGACAGTACAAATCAAAAAGTTTAGGGGGAAGCTTTAGAGTTACCGCTGAAGGACTCAGTGGACCTACATTTTGCACATAGGCACACCTCACATACCTGGACCCTTTTGGAGTCTGGATTCGCAAATGTGCTGTGATCCTGACAAGATTTCAACCCTGAAACCTTACTGGGCATCTTTAGGTGCCACAAGTGTTATGAAAAACTGATCACAAATTACCCTAACTCTATTTTTCAAAGTTACTTGAGCTTGGTGGCTTCAGATTTAGGGCATGGCTGCACAAAGAAGTCTTCACAGTGAGCCAGAGGATGGCTTTCTTTCACCTTACTGATGGTGGGTAAAGTCTTGTTCTTACCCATGATACGTTATAAGGTAGATCAATGCAGCTGGGGTTAGCTGTCACACTGGAGCATTCCCATGGTCAGCCATCATGGCACAGCCCGTGATCTGTACACCAGGCCTTCTCCTGTTTATGATCGTGCCCATGGAAACATGCTACTATAGTTATGGCTTTACCCTCCAAGGTCACACAGATGCAGCTGGAAATTTTTTCCATCATCTGAAATATCTTTTCCACCTTGCTGTGGTATTACTTATTTTCCATTTTTTCAGCACTGAAAATTAAGTCTCATAAATCGTGTGAATTTGGAGTTTATATGTGAGATAGACAGCAAAACATTGAATTGTGTCATGGCGTCTTCCAGGGGCCTCTGTGCACACTGCAGGGTTATGTAGTATTTGCAGCTTACAAGCAACATGTTGGGATATACCCATCACTGTGCGGTTATCACAGCCTTGAAAACTAGCACACCTAATTGTGGTATGTGAGTTCTCCTGAGTCACTGGGCTTCAACCCCTAGGCAGTGAATAGCCTTTGTCTATATGAGAGTTTTCCCTGTTTACTGAGATGAGAGGGTATTTTGGAGAGTATGCCTCTCTGCAAAATATTTCTACACAACACGTAAGTCTTAACTGCTTTGGAGTGCTCTAGTGATGATAATTTACTGTTTGTCTTGGTCAGTGACTTTCTTCTAACTCCCTTCTCGTAAACTCAATACATTTTGTTCACCATCTGCAAATGCTGTGTGCTGCAGTGTAAACCAGGAAGAAAAAGTCCTGGAAATGCACACCTGGAAATGGCATTATGAATATTGAAACAATAACCAGAAAAGGGAAACAACATGTACAAATATTAATTCTGCAGAGTTATTGGAATATGTTAAACCAGAGTAACTGTCAAAACTTATTGTGACCTGTGATATTTTATGTATTCAATATTTCTTTCTGGATGATGCCAAGCATCCTGAAGATGGACAAGGGAAAAATTTTAGTAGACAGCTAGTCACCCATTAATGCAGGAGCTCTGACAGCGTAGGATTTACCCAGTCTCCACCTGCTGCCTAAATAAAGGAATGGTCTAATTTGTGATATTCATTATGAATCTTATGTCATGTGAAATTCTTCTTAAAAACACAAATCATGGAGTTAAAAACAAGGCAAGAGCTGTAAAAATGACTGAGATGCAAAAATGAGTGAGACGCATCATACAGGTTCGTGATTGTTGAGGACAACATATGAACCTCACTTGAAGCTGGGATGGTTACCCTCCTCTTCCTCATATTCAGCTTTCACCATTAGTTGTCTTCTCCTCTTGCTGCCTGAGCAGATGTCTGTCTCCAGTAATGAAAGCAGAGTACCTTCACCAGAAATGGCTGTGAATCTCTTACTTTGGCATGGTGGTTAAGACTGTTTTCGGGAGGAATTATGACTTATTAATTTGGGAGCAGCATGGGAAAAGTGAGTTATTCTCCGCCCAGGCTGCAGCGGGGACGTCCATGGCACCAGCTTGTCCTGCATCCTCTGACTCCTGCCAGCGACGTGGCTGTGCTGATGTCGGTATTCCCTGCCATTCCCTAGCCTTGGCCTCTGGAGCACTGGGGTTTGGTGTGTGAAGAAAAGACCTCTGTTAGAACAAAACAGAATGAGGCTTTGCTTGTGAGGGCTTTCTGGACTGGCCCTATTCCCCAGTCACTATAACGCTCCAGCAACTACTTTGTGAGCCAGCTTTCACACTGCTTCTAGGAACACACAGAATATCCAACCAAAATGTCATGCGTTGTCTGTTTGACCTCTTGGCATTCATTGACATGAGTTTACCTCATAGCTACTATTTTCCTAATAAATTCTGTTTAGAGTTTGTTTTTCAAGCTTAAATGGAAAATCCCAAATTGTGTCATGACAAGAATAAACACTCCTACAGGTTGAACATGTTCGGTTTTCCGTTGCTCTGCTGCCAATATCTGGGGGTGAAAAAGGGCCCAAACAGGCTGAGTGTCGAGAGTGTACTAGAAGCAGGCGGCAGCCAGCTTGGAGTCTGGAGCTTGTGTGTTGCTGTAACAGCTGAGTCGCTATTACCCTGATCCATCTTAAAGGACTAATAATCAAAAGCTTTCTCCTTAATCGACAAATGCAGCTATGCCTGTCCTTATGAGCTTCTAGAAGGGATGATCTTCAGTGAAAGAAATATAATTAGCTTGTACAGTGTTGGGCAGACCACACCAGTTTGAAGAGGTGTGCATCTTGCACATCTGCATGCTGGACACCTCTGGACCACAGTGCTTGGAGAGGTGGTCGTGCAGCAGGGTTCCCTGGGGCTTTTACCATCTGAATCTGAGCTCTGGCTCTTTGCAAGTCTGAACTCCGAGCAGCATTTCACAGAAATCAAGGGATTAAATTCCAGAAAGGCTTGGGGAATAGGACTGGATGATGAGGTGCCTGAATTCAGCACACAGGCTCCACTGAGTTGCTCCAAACTTCATCTCATCTGCCACCTGACGCAGCACGTGCCTAATTTTCTGCCAGAAGGTCTGAGCAAGCATACCAAGCCCTGGCAGAGCTAAGGTACCTGGAGATGTGCATGAACCTCGAGGGATTCCCATACCAGCCATTCCTCTCCCTCTCCTGCCTATGGACCAAGTGCAGGAGTATTCACATCATTATCAGGGGCATAGCATTTCGAGGTCAGCTGAGTGACTCGTGTGGCCGTGTGGAGAACCTCCCCTCCAGCTCGTCCGAAGCTGGGCTATCCCTTCACATTTTGTTTGCAAGGTCAGATAGCCTTTAAGCTACTGGAGCGATGCACCCCTGTTGAAGTTTTCTCACTTTCTGTACACAGTTAAATATCCATTAAGCCAGAGGAGACAGAGAGAGATGAGCCGGAGGAGGAATTTTGTTTTCAAATCTTGGATTCAGTCTCCTACGTTTCAGCTGTGTGTTTTCACCCCATGGCTATATAAGACTGGTGGAGGAAAGGCAGACCAGCCTTGAAAACTTTACAGTAGCAGAAGATTCACAGCTGAGTTACATACCTAACTGCACAGCAATATTTAATTTGCTTTGTCAGTTTTATCTCCCATACTTCTAAGATCTGCCTTCACATATAAGTGCAAGTTTTAAGCTGCAGAGTGTTTGTCTCAGAAGCACTCCAGATCCAAGCTAATGCATAACAAATCAGAATACAGCCTTAAAAGGTCGGTTTTTTGAGACAGAGTTTCTCTTCAGTTTTACTATTTTTACGCCACTGCTACCAGCAGGGAACTCCTCATTTGCTCTATGGGAAGGGGAGAATTGTTTTTATTGCGTGGAGCCAACTTTGAGGTCTGACCAATGAACATAGGTTCAAGCACGCTGTGTCCTCGTGTCTGTGATTTACCGTGTCTTTCTGAAGAAGCGAGCTGACATCTAAGCTCTCACTTGTGAGAAATCTCAGTACAATTGAAATTAGTGACAAAATTTCTATCGATTTTCCACCAGGAGTGATTTTGCTGATAACAATTAGACCTCAATAACAGATATACAAAAAAAGTCTCAAATGCTAATGTGGTCCAGACATTCATGTTGAAATGAAAATCGTCTTGCAGAGATGTCTCACTGGGAAGAAATGGCAGCAGCTTCGAGAAGGATTAGCCCAACGCTTTTATGCGCAGGGAGTTACATGAGGTGAGGGACTGAGTTATCTCCTTCCATCCCTGCAAAGGGACCTGATTTCTCACAAGGTGAGTTTTCAGATCCTTCTTTCTCATGCTGAGCATGGCACAGCTTGAGTTTCCCAAAACTGCTAGTCACTTCAGCAATGTTTGGCTCTGGGATCTGTCCTGAAAGCTTTCCTTGACACATCCAAAGATAATTTCAAGTCTGCCAGAAAGACCTTGGAGCCAAAATATTAACCTTTCTTTTTTGATTTCTGTTCCCACTGAGTTTAGTCATGCTCTTAGGTAAGAAGCGGCGTGCTGCTCTAAGCTGCTTTGCTCAGGCCTTGCACTGCACAGGCCCAAGTGTTTTCACAAGGAGAGAAAATCCAGCTCCCCACCAGACTGGCAGCTTAAGGAAAGCAGGAAGGTGGATAGCAGCTCAGGAACTTTTTAACACTCCAAGAGTTCTGTCTGTTCTTTCTCTTCACTGAGCGAATTGATTGGCATCCAAGACACATTCAATCCCGCTCTGCAAAAAGGTAGTATTTTAACAACTAAATGGCTCGTTCACCTAAAAACTCACATTTTCCAAGAAAACATGCCAAGCTGAGTTTGAAAATCTACCTGCAAATGGATCGTGGGATATATGTGATAATTTCATGACTTTCTATGATACTTTTTGTGAGGATAGCAGCATGCTTTTGTGCATTAATGCAGTGACTGATCCGTTTTCCAGAAATCCTTACCTTATGGTAGATAAGACAAGTACAGATGTAAAATACAGGGCTTACTTCATCCACTTGCAAGTCCAGCTGTTTCCGGATGGAAAGCTGCCATAGTTTCACAGTTCATAACAACAGTGTGTAAAATTTTAGAGCCGAAGTTGTATTTCTCCCACGTACTGACTGCTGTAGTTGTTGTCACAAGCTGCATGAGGTTTACAGCTGTGTGACGAGGTGAGCAATGGGACACTGACTTCACCTGTTAGTAGAAGGTGACCAGTCAAATACTGCCTGTAAAGAAATCTTGCATCAGTCGCTTGACTCACCTGTACTTTTCCAGCTCTCCCCAAATAAGAAGATCTTTAACAGCTGAGCCTTCACCAGGCTGGATTTTCCATAAAAGTATTAAGGAAAAGAGCATTTGACAGAGATGTTCCTTAGAAAAGCAAAGGAATAGTTCATAAAACTGGGTAGATGAGGGTAGTGATTGAACTGGAAAAAAACCCTAGCCCCTAAATAGGGGCACATACCAGACCAGTTAATAATAATAACAAGAGTAATTGAGCACCAATACTGGCACAGAGTTGAAGAAAACATCAAGTGTGGGATCAGGTGAGAAGAAAGCAACACTTAAACAGATCTCCGTAAATAACACATTTGACTGGACAGAAGGGTACCGACTGATGGAAAAGTAACAAGAGGGTAACCGCAATCACTGGGATTAAGGAGGTGTGAGCAGGGAGGAGCAGGCAAAATAGGCGGTGTTAAGAAAAATAGGAGCAGAGTTATAGAAAAGAGAAGTGAAAAACTGAGAGTGTAGCAGGAGAAATAATGAGATCTGGGGCAGAAACCCAACCTACAGAGAAGTTACACCCCACCTCATGGCACAAAAATCAGTTTGAAAGGGTTGTTTTGCAAAGAATATATTATAAGAGACCTAAAATAGCAACAGTTTCGGATGGCAGTAGGCCATGTGGTCCATCTACCCACTGTATCTGTCCACCATGGGACATGTTTTCCCTCCAAATGCCGGGCTGACTCACGCTTTAATGTGTTTGCCGTTGCACAACTGCTTTTGGATTTCTGTGAACTATGCAGACATTTCTTTTAATCTCCAGCCTTCGCCGCTGTTTATGAGCTTTTGATGGTGTCGTTCTCTGTGTTTGAGTAAGTGAGAGTCAGACCCCATGACCCTGTGGGCTGGAGGGGACCCTTCTCCTGGCTCACCCAGGGACTGTTATCTCCATTTAACAACATAAATGTCTGAGGGCCAAATTCAGTGCCACTGGAGGCAGTGGGAAGGTTGCCACCAGTTCAAATGGATCTAGGGCTGAGAGCCAAAAGTTTCCTTGAACCAAGAAAGGGAGACACTTGCACTCTGTCCATCTCACAGAGGCTTGCGTTTTGTGATTCATTTGCCTTTTTCAGTACATTGTGGAAGAAGGATGGCCTTTCAATATGAACATCCACAGGTCACGTATAGTTAGCAAGAGACTTATGCTCTTCACAAATTCTATGCACTTAAGAATTGAAGTCTTTTAAAGCCAGACAAGTTCTTCCTAAAATGACAGCTCCTAAGGAAAGGGCTCTTGAAGTTCAGGACAGAACTTGCTCTCTTTCTTGAAGATACAGAGCCAGAAGCAGAAGTCAGTGAGATCCAGAAGAGATTTTCCCGCTCCCAAAAAAAAAGCAAGACAGAAAATTTAATGACATTCCTGCACAGTGAAGAGGGGGCAGATCAGAAGTTGCCTGACCCCCACCTCTGCTGAAGCTCAGCCTACACCATGCTTGGCCCCGGCGCATCCTCACGAGACAGCCTGGTGTGCACAGCAGTGTGCCAGGGGAGAGCTAGCAAAGCTGGTTTTTGTGAGGGAACATAGGAAATAGCAGTTGTTTGGGACAGGGTGGGAATATCAGATAGTCAGGGAAGTTTGTGCCTGCAGCAGGTTTGCCTCCCTGGAAGCTATGAAGAATAATTCAATCAAAGAAAAAGAAAAAAAAAGGCAAGAAGAAACATTCAGAGACAAAATGAGAAAACAAGCCAAAAAGTCATTTGCAAGAAGCAATTTTATTTGACTTCCAGTTCTAATGTATTTTTATGCATTGGCTACTCTTTTCTTTGAGCACCCTGAACATCACTAAAAGTCCATTTATTTCACTAGCTTGTGCATCAGGCTAATTATATCCTGCGCAGAGCATGCTTGGACTTGACAACCCAAAAGGGACAGCTAGAACTGGATTCATTAAAAAGAGTTTTTCATTTTATGGCACTGTAAAAAATAATGATACAATTCAGTCCCAAACTCACAATAACCAAATTTGTATGGTGCAAGATCCTTTCCTCCAAATTTAGACTTCCTAGTCGAAGCTTCAAAGATTTTTCTCTCCTGCATTTTCTCTGTTTCTCCAACAGTCTCATAGGACATCAGGTCACTGCCTTGTCTAAAGGTGTCCAGAATGAAGTAGCCAATAAAATTTAATTATTGTTTTCCTATCAACAGGAATTCCTGGCTTTGACCAAAACAGGAACACATTGATTTAAAAATAGCATTTAATTCTGACATAATATGGCTCTGAGGCCCCTTTCAGTTAGATACTTTGAAAACATAAATGTAGGCAGTGCTGGCCTCAAAAGAATTTATGTGCTGGAGGCTCTGATCCTACTGATGTAAATCTGTGTCTAGATGGAGGCCTCTTTATCTTGCAGAAAGTTCAGTACTGCTAATGATTATTGAGCCAGAAATGACCCCATTTAAATCTCGGTTCCCTGGCTGAGTTTGTGAGGCTGACAACTCCCCTGATTTGTAAACAGAGTGAAGAAAGCTGCTCCTGAATCAGATATCCATAATGGCACTTTTACAGCCATTTTTTTCCGATTGCAGCTGTGCCATAAATAACCCGAGATAGCCCTCTTTAATAATTGTGTAGGAACTGGAAGCATAACTAATAATGTCCAAATAACAGGACTTTCATTTCTAACAGAAGGGAAGAATATAAGAATTTGGGGCGTGACTGAGAAATGTCATCCCACAACTGTGTACTCTGGCAGTTTTCCAGAAGCGCTCTTCGCTGGCCTAGCATTGCTCCATTTATGTGCTTGTACCACTTGGATATTGCCATGGGAGCAGATTTTGCCGAATACGAGGCTCTTTCATAAATCCTGTCCCTAAATGTATTCTGCATATGTTCTGAACTGATTACTGGGAAGAGTGAGCAGCATCCTCTGTTCCTGGGCACCCCTGAGAGCAAGCTGCCCTGAAGTCTTCAGACCCTAAAAAACCCAGACCTCTCTACATTTGCCTGTAAATATGCTTGAATCCCCATGGAGGAAGGTTCCTTCTGTCAAGAGCTGGCTCCATCTGAGTCCATGGCCATAGAACCATCGAATGGCAAAGGCGTAGCAGAAGTGCCCCGGAGAGAAAGTAGACCAACAGGGTGCCCGAGAGATGCAAAGGGGAAATTCAGACTTGTTTCAGACAGACCAAGGAGAATTTTTCTGGAAAAGAAAGCTTTCATTAACTTTTTACATAGCTGGATTTGAGGACAAAATTTACCAGTGGAGGTTGGAAGGCGATTTCTATTGAGTAAGTATTAGCATAACAGCAAGAAGTCTCATTTTAAATTCCAGACATTAGGGTTTAAGACAAAAAGTATTCATAGCACCTTCCCTCTTCGCTTTCCACCACCTCTTAGACAGAAAGTCTTTCTCTTCCTGGGAAGGACTAGCAGCACATTTCCTTTCTGTCCCAAATATTTGTTGGAACAACTTCCCATTTCAGAAAGCAAAGAAAAAAATTAACTAAAGATTTCTGATTAACTAATCTTAGCTTTGCTGTTAGCTTCTGCTGTGAGCAGCACCCTTTCTTGCAAAGGGTGAGCTTTCTTAGCCTGTGATAAGCAAACAAGTTATTTAATCACTATATTTTCCATCGTACGTCTTCTTTGGCAGAGACTTTAAGTTGCCTCTTTTGAGCGTGCGTGTGTCTCTGCGCGGATATGAGTGTATGTGTACGCGTTCCTGTTTCAGAAAACAGAGTTGTTGGACATGGATAGGAATTTGTCTGGCATCTTTAGGAGAAAGACTCAGAAGGAAATCAGTATTTGAGTGAGTTTTGCAAGATATCCAGCTCTGACTATTTTGCGGTTAACTTTCCATTCCAAAATTGTTAATGGTAAGCTGTCCAGACCATGTCTCTTACCGAAGAATTTTGGAATCGTGAGAAAACAATGAGTTAGCCGTTAGGAAAGATTAACCTCCCAATCTTAATCCTTCCAACTATCGCTTTACATAAAAAGGGCTTTCATGTCTAAATCACTGCTGAAGACTCTTGGATAAATTTCTCTCTAGCCTAATTCCACTGAAACTGTCACTGCTACATCAAATATGTGGTGATTTAATGCGAGATGGCTACAGTTATTATTGCAGTAGTGTTAGAATTGCCATCTAGTATTGGAGTCCTGTAAATGCTACTACACGCTGTATTTAAAAAAAAGAAAACTGACAAGCTGAACAGACAAGAGAGACAAAAGATTGCAGGGAAAGGAAATATTTTTATACTTTAGGCAATGACGACTCAAACTAATAAGATAGTTTGCTCACAAATGTGTAAAGAATTTGGGAATGAAGGTGAAATAAACCCAGCTCTGCTGAAGTCCACACCATCCCTCCCTATTTCTTTCCAAAGCACATTAGTGTTTAATTTATTGAGGAAAGGGCAGGTTGTCCTTTCTGATTTCACTGGTGCATCCACAACCAGAACAAAATGTAGCAATTCAGAATAACTTAATAAATTGTTTCCCAGAATAAGTCTGCTGGCAATCCCTTGTATCAATAACATTTTAGGCCTAGGAGCAATAAAGTGCTTAGTGCCTGTCACTTACTTAGGCATTTTAATCCCTGCTGCTTTCCTAAACAGGACCTAGACTCCTTCGTATATTTGTAGTTCTCAGGCTCCAGGTTTTAGCTGAGAAATAAACACATTTATCAGGCTGCTGGGTTGTTTGGGGTTGTTTTTTTTTTAACATTAAAAAGCTAACATTGTTTTGTTCAGGAACTTACCTGGTAAATACATGTCCGGTCACTATCAATGCTAAACTACCTGATTGGTGACTGTCGTGAATGAGTGATTAGGTTGCTTAAATGATCCCTCAAAGGTTTTGCAACAGAAGATTTTACTGAAAATTTAGAAAATGTGACTTTACAAAGTTCGTTGGCAGGGTTCATTTTATTACTTATCAAATGAATGGAATACAAATCGAAGGAGGTTTTGAGTGGAAAATGATTTATACAAAGTAAAAGTAAAGTGTGAGGGGTAAGGGAGACCCTCCCCTTGAGCCACTAGGTTTGGGCTGGAGCTCCTTGCTTTCCTAACTCCTTCTCAGAGAGGAGCTTAGGTACAGCTGGGTCCAGAACCAGCCTTAGACCACAAAGGTTTATGTCTAAGGAATATGTTTAGCAGCAATTCAGGGTGTGTTCGTAGTTTAAAGAGAATCACAGGGATTTAGCAGCTATTAATCACTGGTTAACTTAGCATTTACAGAGTGATTAGAAAGAATTTGCTATTACAATCACAGTAATAGAATATTATGTTTTGAATCATTCACACACACACAAAATCATAAAAATTCCGCTTGAGTTCAATGAAATACTCACTTCAAATCAAATGATTTCCCAATGGCCAAAGGCTGAGTCTCAAGGAGATCAACCCAAATAGTTTGTGAGTTACTCTGAGAAGCATCCCACTCAGAGGGAGTTACTGGGTGCAGCCTGCTGAAGACCAGAAGAGCTTCAAGGGACTTCCTTGGTACCACTGCTTGTAGGGTCTCAAGATGATTGACTTTAGGAATCAGTAATTTTCCATCCTGGTCACAATCCACGTGATGCAATCCTGATACGTAGACAGCAACTCTACAATTCCAGTACTACCCAGAAAGCACAGTTCTGACACTTACCAGGCAGGTGCCTGATTCAGTGCACACCAGCCAACTATTCCTGCAGTACAAGCAAGAATACAATGTTGGCTGGCTCTGGGATCACCAGGTCTGAGGGGCGGGCTGCACCACCACAGTGACATAAAGTTGGTGGTTATGACCTTGACATCCTCTATCCACAGGGTTGCACAAAAAACCTGTGCACGTTAACCTGTGACTGTGCAAACTAAGGAGACAGCAGCTGAATCCTCATGCAATGGCAGCCTCGTGCCAGCAATGCTGCAGTTTGGTGGCTCCAGATCTGGCGGTGAGACAGCAGCCGGCTGCGCTAGTGGACCACCTACACGTGTCCACCCTGTGAAGTTTGCCTGTCGATCATCTGACTGCAGCTTTCAATTAGCACATTTTGGAGAGGGGACAAAAAAGGCAGAAAGTCCCATCTCGGCAAGGTTTGGATTCTAGTGGCATGGGGGGTTTGGATGGTGCTGGGCCAACAATGAGAGGAACTAACACTGATCGCATTGAAACCCCCATGAAAATGCAGGCCTGTGTGGTAGGATGGATAGGGCAGCATGGAGGCATGCGTGCCTCACGCCGCTGGCTCTGCAAAGGGAGATTTTTGGCTTGGAGGCTCAACAGCTGTAACTAGTCCAGTTGCAGGTTTGCCTCTGGCACCGAATGCTGCAGTTCTTTGGCCAGCACAAGTGGTCAGCACTGTCCTTGACAAGAAAAACAAGCTCATAGCAGGGGGACTGACAGCTTGCAAGTGTTATGGACAGAGGTGAAGGGAAATGTTTTTGGCATTCTAGAGCCTCCCCGCTATTGCAGTGCACCAAAAAAAATCATCTATAAAGAAAGAAAAGAAAGGACTATCTTGTTCTTAAAGGTTGCTGTGCCACCAGGATAAAAAGCTGGTTAAAATTGCTTTGATTCTGCTCCTTTCACAACATTTCCCCCCTCAAATAGCCAAGTGGCTCTTTCCCCTTTCCTTGCCATGGTGATGACTAGCAGGGTGGGATGCCATGCCACCGAGAGGGTGATGAGGTCCCTTTCTCTGTACCAAGTCCATCTGGTTGCATGATGCCCCATCTGCATCACGCAGCAGGGCGAAGCAGGATGACCTGTCAGGCACTTCAGAAGAGGCCATAAAACATCTGCACTCTTCAGTTGTCAGATGCAAGGTTTGCAATTTTGAGGGTTATCTTAGCAGTCTATTCCTGTGTTTTAAGATTTTGAACATCAGTGAAGGCAGCTAACGCTTATTCAAAGGATCAGGACTGAAAGCTGGCTGAACAACTGTGCCAGGAGAGTGATGAGCAATGGCACAAAGACTACATGGAGGCCAGTAACTAGCAGTGTACCCCAGGGGTCAATGCTAGGTGTAATCCCGTTTAACGCCTTCATTAATGATCTGGATGGTGGACCAGTGCGTACCCACAGCAAGTTTGCCAAGAGGGTTGTGTTGCCATCCAGAAAGGACCTCAACAGGCTGGAGAAATGGCCCAACAGGAACCTCATTAAGTTCAACAAGGAGAAGTGCAAAATCCTGCACCTGGAGAGGAATCACCACAGGCACTACTACATTCTGGGTGACCCCAGCTGGAAAGCAGCTTGGCAGAAAAAGACCTGGGAGTCCTGGTGGGTGCCAAGTTGAGCATGAGCCAGCAATGTGCCCTCGCTGCAAAGAAGGCTAATGGTATCCTGGGCTGCCTCAGGAGGAATGTTGCCAGCAGGTCAAGGGCCGTGGTCCTTCCCCTCCACTCAGCACTAGTGAGGTCACACGTGGAGTACTGGGTCCAGTTCCAGGCTCCTTAGTACAAGAGAGACATGGAGAGAATCCAACACAGGGCCACAAACATGACTAAGGGAAAGGAGCATCCTTCCTATCAGGAAAAGCTGACAGAGGTGGGACTGTTCAGCTTGGAGGAGAGAAGGATTTGGTGAAATCTTATTAATGTACATAAAAACCTGAGAGGAGGGTGCAAAGATGATGGAGCCAGGCTCTTCTCAGTGGTGTCCAATGACAAGACCAGAGGCAATGGCCACAAACAGAAACACAGGAGGGTCCCTCTGAACATCAGGAAACACTTTTGACTGTGAGGATGGCCGAACACTGGCACAGGTTGCCCAGAGAGGCTGTGCAGTCTCCATCCTTGGAGATATTTGAAAGCCATCTGGACATAGTCCTGGGCAACTGGCTCCAAGCCCTGCTTAAGCCGGGCACAAGATGATCTCCTGAGGTCCTTTGCAACCTCAACCATTCTGTGATTCTGTCGTTGGCCAGCTAGAAGAGTCTTGTGTGATTTTAAAGCTGCCAAACATGCTGTGTTTGTGCACTGGTCCTACTGGAGGTGCCTGGAGTTCCTTCATCCTTGAGAGTGTTTTGGGAAATGAAGAGCACGGGAAGGCTTGCTCCTTTTTCCAAAAAAATTAAAAGCATTTCATGCACAATACTGCTCCCCATCTTCCTGTTCACACCGATGAGCAGTGTTTGGGCAATGCCCTCCCTGGGTGCAGAAGTAAATTCTGTGATATAAAGGGTGCTGTCAGCATGCTCTTGCCTTCCCAGGAGGTAGAGGTGAAACAAAGGCCTTTTTTTTCATGATGTGATGTGTTTCACAGTTCCCTCTTGCAGTAGGTGTACCTGCTTTGGGCTGCTATGCTTACTGCAGAGTGTCTCCAGCTGCAGAAATATCTGTAGTGACAGCAGGACGAAGGACGTGTCAGGAAGCATGGGAGATAAATGGCACAACAGCCATGCTAATGCTCTAGTTGATAATGTAGCTGGAGAGCTAAGGCCCATTTGCCTCATTGCTGGATGAAGCAAATCAAAGGTGGCAGCTTCTCTAGGCAATGTACACTACTGTGTCAACAAAAATTATCCAGATGGTAGTTTATTTTGCCACATCACTCGAAGTTTTTTTAAGGAATTGGAAAAATTGATTAATATCTTGGCTGCTTTGTTGGATTTCTTATTGTATTTGGGTGCAGTGAGCAGTGTTGCCTGCCCGAATTATTTCTAAGATGGTTATTGTCTGTTGAAAAAAAAGGAAGAAAAGCAAAAAAACCCTGTGTTTAATTTTGTGGAGCTATTACCATCATTTGTGCTTGGATTACATCTGCAAGTCCCTTGTAGTGCAATGCTTAGGCATCCTGGAGACCATCCTCACTTCCAAAATGGTAAAGGGGCATTAAATAGCTTCACGAGAATGTGACTATGGCAAAAACAGGGAAGATGTCTGTTACAAAACCAAAAACAGATCTAGTCTCAGCTCAAAGCCTTAACACCCATATTACACTTCAGGCTGAGGAACTGTTGGATATCATGGACTCTGTACATATAGATACAGGGCTATATGCATGTGCAGACTTTAAATATAGCTGACCTACATTCACAACCTGGAACGACTACCATTTCATCTGCTGGCAGTGGCTAGGTGGAAGTACTATCATCCACAAGATAGATGACCTCAAGTCTGCAAGCGCTGCATGACATCCCTTCAAAGCTGCGATGAGGCTAACACTCATGTCTAGCACAGGGCATAAATGGTTTTCCTGAAAGCACTAAGGCTCGTTATCTGCCCAAAGCCAGCTCTAAAAGCCTAGAGCATTAGTTAGCAGAGATAACTGAATGTATAAAATTACTGTGTGTTGTTCAATCGCTGATTTGTTTTATGACTCTGAATGAACTACACAGCCAGAGGAGATCAATCTGTTGTCTAGTCGGTCCTCTGGGCATAGCCTGGGCTACTGATTCCCTCCAGCAGTTCCCGCATCAAACCCAACAACAATAGACAAGGAAGTGTCAGTTATCAAATGGGCTGAAAACACTTTTCATTGTGAAGTAAAGTATTTCCTTATGATTTCCCATGCCAAATAATAAATTTTAAGTTATACAGTGTGTGCCATGACTGTCCAGAGCTACTGTGAAGATTAGTACTAAAAGTGAATGACATCTTTACCATCTCTTGTCATAGCTGGCTTAGCACTATCCTCGTTACCTGCAAGACTGAGCTTAATTCTTCTCTCTCTCCTTCCCATTCTCCTTCCCTGTGCCTCTTCTCCAAATGGAAGAGATGGAAGGGGAAAGAGGAATGCAGCATTTCGCATCCGGATCTGATAGTGGCCACGAGAGGCATCTTTGCTCTCCCTGGTGAGGAAGGCTTGTCCTCCAGCCGGCAGAGCTGTGGCACAGCTCGGCAGAGTCAGGCCGTGACCTTTTCCATCCCACTGGAAGCAAAGAATGCAAACTTGTTCACTGCTTCATAAATACAGTAAGAGTTATTGTGTTATTTTTTATGGCATTTTTTTCCCCCCTTTTTTTCTCTTCAGTGTAAATGCTCAGGAAAATAAGGATTGTGAGGGAACCTAATTCTCTTGGGCAAGCTGTCGTACACATGTACAGGAAATTGAATGCAGAAATTATTGCATGCAAGGTTGTTAAAAAAGTGACAGGGCTATAAAACAGATCTTTCAACTGCCACCCGTTATGGACATTCCAGTTGTAAAGGATCACATTTTAATACAAATCTGCTGTCCCAAATTGCATTTGTCTTTTTCCATAAACTAGAAGTTGGTAAAGATTTCCAAGAAAGTAATTTTCCTCTTAGTTATTTTAGCTCATTTATCTCCTCTCTTAATTTCAAAAGGAGAAGAAGAAAAATCCACTAGTTTGATAAAATTTATTAGGTTGCAATGGTATAATAGCTTCTGTTCTTGGGCTGCTGAAGTGTCCATGAAAACTCTGAGGGTCTTTTTAAACACACCCTAGCCTTCATGAAATGTATAGCGTGGTGCTGCAGAAATAGAACACAAAATCTTATTATGCTTGATGTGACTGATTTTTTACATAAATTCTGCACTCCTGATCTGATATTTCAGCATTTGCCATGTAAGATCATAAAGCATACTGAAGGTGAGATGGCTTCTTTCTAAATAATTTTGACAACGAAGCAGTTTGATATTCAGATCTTTAGCTACTACCAGGAATTTTGATTATGCTTCCCTTTCTCTGTCTCTGCTTTTCTTCCTGTTTTCAAGACAACAGATAAAAAGATGTCTCAAGGCCATCTGCAGAATTAGATTTGAGATTACAGTGTAAATAGGTAGATGCAGTACCAGTGAATTTAATTAGTTCTGAAATAGGTAAAAGGAAAACAAGTTCACAGCCCCATCAATGAAATCATATTCCAGAGGCGTGCTAGTTTGAGCTATCATTTTTTCCTGAAGTTCATCTGAATTTTGCTATAGGCAAATCAAAAGCTGATCTTCCAACCTTAACACCAATTCTGATCTAAATCCTTTTTTTCACTTGAAGCCAGACACAAAATAAATTTTTCAACACTGCTGCTCAATTTATATCCTGGCAATTAATGTTTCATCTGGCTGTTCCAGTTTTATTCATTATTGCTTCAGACTCTGTAAATGCACAGGACAAATCCCCTGAGTTTTGCTTTTAAGTCAGAAGATTCAATTTTGGTGACTCTATGCAAACTTTGAAGCTCCATTGGAGCCAGTCGCTAGGAACTGCCGCTCATGCTTTGCAGAGGCTTAGTCTTGATTTTGCAAAGTGCTTTTGTGTAATCAGTCAATTTAGAGCTGTGACCGGTGATCCATATCAGCAATTGATAGCAAAGTGCAGGACTGGTACGCTTGGAATCCAGGTTTCCGTCTTTCTGGTTAGGTAGCAATTCTTGAACAGCAATAATTTCAAAACTGTTATGTTGATTTCTTCAATGTCTTGACTATAACACCTGTAGTCAACTCTGTATTAATTACAGAATTTCAGCGTAATGTTTCTTTTAACATTTCCACCTACATTTGCACTACTAGGAAATCCTTCCCCCATGCTTTTCTGTAAAATCATCTGGAAGTGGAAATAAATGCACTGATACAATTACAGTCAGTTAACAACAACCAAATCTTGCCACTACAGCTCAAAGTGTATTTGTTTAAACTCTCAAATGGTGTAGTTAGATTGTTTTATCTCTTTGTACTAGCATAACTTTAAAAAGAAATATTAAGGCACAGTAAATTTTGAGTCAGTGGGCACTTACTTAGAAGCTACATATTTAACAAGACACTTTAATAGCTGCAGTTCTATGAGAAAGAGTAATGAGAAAAAAACTTCAGAGGTTAGCATTATCTTATAATTTGCCCTTTCAATGACCTCCTTAGATCATGTTTGCTGAGATCTTTGCTGGTATAAAATACTTGCACAATTACTAACAATAGATGTCAAATGAAAATACATTCTCTAGTGATTACAATGCCATTATAGCTTTATTTGCAGTTGATAGTGACCACCATTGCTTTTAAATTCTCAGATGTGCTGAAAGTCAGTTGAAGTCAGTTTGGATTAAATATTACTAGTTAATCTCTGAGTGTAATTTTGAGTAACACGAGTTTAATAATTGAGGAACCACCACAGCCTGAGCAGTTGTGAGCACACCATGGGGAGCCACGCACAGGGCTGAAGCGACTTCCACCTTGGATGAATCCTGTGGGTAAGATCAGGAAGGAGAGCAGTGTGGGTACAAACCAGCTGCCTCTATTTGGTCTAGGACTCACGGATTGCTCCCTAAAGTGTCTGAGTTCAGCCACATTTGCCAATGGGCAGAAGAACAGGGGTACTCATGAGGATGCCTCACTGCTACCCGTGGAGCCCGGAGGAGGGAGGTCACAGCACTGGGGTAGACGTCTAACCAGGCTGTTCCTTATCCAGGCATGAGGGACACAAATGCTCCATTGAAATGGTTGTTCATAAGGAAAATGGCACCAGGAGGAGCAAGGAGGGGGACCTGCCTGAAACGCAGTTTTTACAGAAGCCAAACACCTAGATGAGTGCAGCAGGAAAAGGGGGTGCAAAGCCTGAAAGAGTTTTGTGGATGGAGAAGGGAAATTCCTGGGATTCTGCCACCAGGATTATTTCTGCTGTTTCAGCTGACTACGTCAACTGTCCTACAAGCTGGAAATGGGTCCCAAGTTCTCCCCCTAAGAACCAGCTCCTGCCATTTCATCCAAGTACGCAGGTCCCCCCTCCATTGCCAGGCAATAACCGTCAGAGTTGGCCTTGCAGAACCCACATTTCAATGAAGGTCTCCCTGGAAAGGATATACCAAGGTCTGCAGTACCCTCCTCCTTTTCGCCATGGGAATCACATGGTGTTGAACATGTTCTGCATCACCTTATCAGGGGCAGCTGTTCCACAGGTCTGCTCTCCCCCGCTGTCACATCAGCCTGTCTTACTGCCTTTGCAGCACCACAGCTGGCTTTTGCATAGGTGCCCTGGGGCACTTTGGCATATTAAGAGCAAAAGTATTGAAGCATCTGAACCCAAAATGATGCTGGAAGCTCAGGTTAAGCGACTGGGCTCCCTGTGTGGGGAGAATGGCGTCCAGGCCACGGAGAATCCAATGGGACATATTTTGTCTGAGTATGTAGCTCATCCTTTCTCCAGACCGTGAGTACATGGTGCAGGAGGCAGGAGTCAAATGGGATGGGGTTCTCCACTGTTCCTGCAAAGACTGGAAAGAGAGAGAGAGAAAGACTCACTCTGTTTAAAGCATGTCTGCAGAAGAGAAGGTGTTGGTTTTCCGCTGCTATCTCTCTTCCAAATATGTGACAGAAATCAACCTGGCAATGAGGACCAGAAGTCCTCTCCAGAAGAAGAGCTTTTACCTGTAAGATCTTTTTGATTTTGTTTGTTTGCCTGTCCCAAGAGACCTGGCTTGACTTTGGCAGGAAGGTTGAGGGCGTGGAAGGACACTTCTCCTGGGCTCACACCCTTCATCTTCTGCTCTCCTGGGACATAGCGGATCTCAAGAATGATTTGAACCCATGTCTCAGTTCTGACTAATTGGGGCTTAAACAGAAAAATGGCACCCTCCTGTGGCAATGATTTTAAAAAAAGAAAATAGCTGTGACTGTATCAAGTGCAGGGTCTAATTCTGCCAGCATGTGTTACCCATGTGCACACCCACCAAAGGAGGTTTTGCAAGGGATGAAGGTGCCCTTCTGCTTAAGCAAAAAAATTGCCACTTGAGTGTGGGAGCTGGGGCAATGCAGGCAGCACACCAAAGCAGAGCCGTGGGCAAAGACCCTCCAAGGTCAGGCAGAGAGGCTTGCGACAAGTTTGGAGGCAACTATTCAGCTGCGTGGAGCCACCCTGGATCCCAAAGTCCACGTCCGGCCAGCTTCAAGAGCCTACATCCTTTTTTTGGACTTGGCTCTTTGTCAAAACCATAGGGTACAGTGCCTGCATGGACTTCAAAGGAAGGACACCAAATGTGATTTGGCCTGGACAGTTATAAGCATTTATTGCTAGCATCTTTCTCAGATACTGCTGCCAAGGGTTAAAATGTTTACATGCCCCCTGATTTTAAATGGACCGGGTTGCATGTCAAATGCCAACGAGAGAGACAGCTGGAGTATCTAAACCAAGAGCTTTGATCTTGGTATCTGTAAAAAAGAGGTCATTTGGTCTCCCCAGGAAGCACAGACATTTAGAAGGTCCCAGTACAACTCATGCAAGTATTTTATTAACAACAGTTTCTGTTCATATTTAGGTAGGTTCTATTGCTACTTACTAAATGCGTCATACATATACATATATATGCATATATATATGAATATCTGTATGTCTGTGTGTATATATAAGTATCTGTATTCTTTATACACCAAGTTGTGCTCTTGTGTGTTTATCCGTGTGCTTTCTAACGTCTGGTATTTGTCTACAGACATACTAATCTATCTAACTTACTTGCAAAAAAAATGACAATGATGTAAGCATTATGTTTTATCTTTAAGTCGGTGTTTGCAGCAAAAACCTGAATAATTAATCCGTGCACGAATCTTTGAGTAGCGCTGTAATTGTAGCGAGGGTACGCGGCATTTTCAAGAAGATGCAGGCATGAAAACACAGACTTCATTGTGCTGTAATCACGTCTGACATTGATTCAGAAGAGAGGAATTATAAATACAATATTGCACAGGGGAAATATTTCTATTCTTTTAGCAGAGGATTTTGCGGTTAGTTCACAATGCAATTAAAATAGCTACCAGATGTTTATGACTTCAGGCAGCAGTTAACTTTAGTGTCCCTGATCACTGTCGTTTGCTTCTTTGTCAGAATAAATAAGTATTTTTCTGTGCTGGAGGAAAAAATCCTTAATTTTTAAACATACCAGGGGGGTGGTATGTATTTCCATTTGCCAGGGCTCATGTTGTTCTGTGACAGGCTTATAAGAAATTTTAATCTTAAAGTTAAAATAAAATCTCTCTCCAGGATGAAATAAACATATTTACTTAAATATGAGATGAACTGTACAGTATCTTGTCATTAAACTGAAGTGATTTGTGGGAAGTGGTATTATAAAGGACTGTGGCTTTTCCAATGTATCTAATAAACATAGAAAGATACTCTTTTTTCTGTTGAATAATAGGATTATTAGTATGCAATTTATTTTTAAAGACACATTTAAAGAGAGCCTGCTGTGCTCTCATTCTGGTAATTTTCCTTAGAGTCTATTACTCTTATTTGTTTCAGGGCTATTAATTTTGAGACAACATTATATTCAAATTATCCTAGATTACCAGGCTGAATAAGTGATAATAGTTTGTGTTTCATCACCCAAAAGGAAGCTACTGATTTTAGTGGCACACTGACATTTTGAGCATTATTGGAGCTCTTCAAAACAGATAAATAAAATGAGGTGCAAAAAGCTGTAGTGACTTGCCTAGTGCCTTACATAAAGCAGTAGGAGGGCTCAAGAGGGGGGGAAAAAAACACTTCTGTGTCCCAACTTCACAGTGCTGTATTTCAGCTACTCAGTCATGTCTGAGGCGGTGTGTTAGCAAAGTAATTGGTAATTTAAGTGTAAGATTATGAAGTATCTCTTACAATGTGGAAATACTTGAGACATATTTGTATACACGGGTACGCAGCAATTTTAAATAGTTAAATGACAGTACGACCTTCAGAAACAGAATCCTGGAATTTAAAAAAAATCACACAATGGAAGGATAAGAAGAGATAGCATGAGAATTGCTAATATTTGGTCATGTTAATAAAGTCTATGGGTATCTGTGCTAATGGAGAAAAACTGGCAGTTTCTCACCTAAACCTGGCAATGTCATGAATCCATGCTACCCGGGAGTTCTCTAAGCATTTCAGAAACAAATAAGTGAAAGGATTTGAGCACTGCCGAGCCCCGATTACGTGAAGATTTAATGGTCAGCCCCTCGGGGCATCCAGATGTGATCCCCAGAGCATGGAGCCACCCAGATTACTGCTCCTCTGGGAAAAAAAAATACTTGCAGAACAGCAGTTGATTTGTTCTGGCTGTTCTGCATGAACACATCAGTAACTCTTTGGGGTCAGAAGAGAGGTGAAGTGGTTGGGTCCCCCCCAAACTCGCTCTGCGCTTTCCCTGATGGTTGTCAAAATCTGAAAGGTGCCATGAAGCATTTCAGCTGGGACAAACAGGTTTTTTTCCCACAGAAGGGCTGCTGCTTTCTGTGTTCCCATCTAGCTGTGCTTCTGATCGCATCCGTTCACGCCAGGAGCTGCGGCTCTGGATGTGCTCATCAGCTCCGGCCCAACGGGCTCCCGAATAGGAGGGCTCTGCAGCAACACCCTCAAACTGACATGCGGTGGCACATCCAAGGCTCAGACTCCATCCAAAGCCTCGCTTTGTCATTAACTCCTCGGTGCCTACGTTACGGCAATCATTCGAATTGGTGTAGGGCATGAGGGAGAAAGTGGGGGGGTTTGACTTCAAGTCAGCCCACTGCGCTTTTAGGATGTGCAAGCAGCAGGGGGACTGGTGCTGGGTTTGCTGGTGGTGGTGTTCCAGCAAATTTAGAGCTCACCCCTACTGCCACACTGTAAGGGGGGGGTGAAAGGAAAGGACTGCAACAGGACAAATAGTTAACCAGTCAACAACCAGAAAATCGTGCTTTCGTAGGATATTAGTGAGTCACGTTTACTCAGATCAGGGCATGAAGCCAAAACCGAGAGCAGCAGGTCAAGAGCAAGTCACCCCTGCGTCTTGTGGCAGGCTGTCCAAGCTAATGGAAGGACTTTTTTTGCTGTGTCTCTAATCCTGGTAACTCACGTTAAACCCTGAATGAGCAATGGTATTCCTGAGTGTGCAGGTCTCCAACAGTATTATTTGCAAAAAACTGATCTTTTTTTTTTTAACCAGCTTTTTCTAGCTTAATAATACTTCTTGGTAATAGGATGCAGGGGTACTGTGGAAATATATCACAATACAAATCCCTGCCCCAAAGCGCTTTTCAGCCTAACATGTCTGACCTGCCATTCTGCTCCCCTGTCCAACAAGCAAACTTTGTGATCCTTCATTTTTAATCTGTAATATATGTTAGCCAGTGTCTAAAATCAGTGTCAATCAATATAGCCACGTCTTCCAGTCTGTGCTGAGGAATTGTCCCATCATTGTCGCTGTATCTTTTTCCTTGCATAATCACCCAATGCACGTATCCTTCTTCCGTAACTGGGAAGAAGTACAATAGTTCCCTTGTTGCATTTTTATTAATTTCCAGCATGAATTACCTTTTGTGATCAAGAGCGATTTATGTGACTTGATTAAAAGCTAGTATTTCCTTCTGTCATTTCTCAGTCTATTATCTTACCTGTGCTACAAGGAGTTCCTTATTGTTTTATTATGAGAAGTTAAATAGTAACACCAGCTTTCACAGCCTGAGGTTGTTCACTATATAGTGTGGTTTTATCATGTCCTCCCTTCTCTCTGACCCTTTTTCGCCTATGCTTTTCAGCCTCACTTCAGAGTTAGGGTCTGGATCTTGCAGACACTTACCCACTCAGATATTTCCCCTGGGTCAATGGGACTGTTCAGATGTGCAAAGTAACTCAAGTATTCGAGCATCTAGAGGACCAGGATGTGAAGCAGCAGTGATTTGAGGGTATACCGACCAAGCAGGCTCCAGAAAAGCTTTTGTGAGCCGCAACGATTTCAACGTGCTAAAATTCACAAAATGCAAGGCAGATGTGTGCTATTAGGAAATCGTGTTGGCTGCAAGATAAGAAAGCTCCGATAACTGCTGAACCTCCCTTTGATGCTCTCCATGCAAAGCTGCACTGAGAATAGGGTCACCTAATGCAAAATAATAAAGAAGCAGGGAGGCAGAATGCAATTAGGCACCCTTCAGAAAAGGTTTGACTCACGCGCGGGTCCAGCCTGCTGTTGCTGCAGCACGGCTGTTTGTGTAACAGCTTCCCTGCTGCCCAGAAGCAACACGTGAGGCTACGGAGTGTCTGCAGAAACTCAGATCTGGTTTGTTTGACTTGGACGTGCAGTCAAACTGATTTTTAAATGTTACTTCAGTCGGTGATTTTACAAGCCATGCCTGGAAATGGGACGTTAATTGTTGCTAATGAGTCTGTCCACCTGAGTAAGCTCTGCAGGGCAGAACTCACAGAACATAATTGCCCGAAGTTGCCTCTGGAGTCCCCCCTGCTGACCCTGTTGTCTCTTGCACTTAAGAGCAATGGCACCAAATCACCTCCTTCAGACCTCAGAGCTTTCTTCCCAGTCCAGCACAGTAGCCAGTTTCTGTTCCTCTCCCAGTCCCGTGTGATTGCTGGCATGGAGCGCTGCCAAGGTTCAGCTCTTGCCGATGCCTTTGGCACAGGGAGAGGACTCTGGTGGGTACGGGTTTATGGGATACTGAACAGGGAAAGGAGAGTTTGTGTGCTGAGCTGGAGCTCTACATGCTTGTGTAGTTTAACCCATGGTCTAGCTGCAAGTGATGGTGTACCGAGCTGCTTTACCCTGATGGCATTTTTTGTGCATTGACAATTTCTGTTCCATTTCCTCTGATTAAAGTTTCATTGACCTTCCTTCCTCCACCATAGCTTTGGACCAATTGTTACTGCATTTCTTTGCAACTCATCCACCTTGCTCTCCTATGTAGGGGAGGTTTCACAGTAGCTCCCCATGGGGCCCACAGGTCAAGGCATAAAAAGAGCTATATTCCTATATGAGGCAGAGAGAATACGAAGTCTCAGCAGTTTTAAAGTTAGGGGAGCTTTGTGTTTTGCTTTTGTGGGTGACACCTCTCTGACTACATTCTCTGGTGTTGTTCATCTGAAAAATAACATTGTTGGGACCTGAGTTCTTCTTTTGGTGTCACAGCTGACTACCCCATTTATCTGCCTCTAGCTCACCAGACTGCTTATCCAAAGTCATAATTACTACACATGGCATTATTCCCCAAATGACTCCAGCTGACTACCCAAAGTCAACACACAGCTGTATTATGCCACCAGTTCCCTAAACTCCTCCTTTATTAAAGGGGCATGTAAAGGATGTGTCTTTCAACAAACAGTGAGTGTCACTGGGGCTTGGCTGCTTTGGGCAAAGAGGGTCCAATGAGCTCAGAAGGGCTAACAAGGTAGGAGACAAAAGCCCTCTTGCAAAATTCCCTATGAGCAGCTGCTCAGCCTGGGGGGCTGTCGGCTCGGGAGATGAAAGCTGGCCGGGCATCACGTTAGGAGGTGGGCAGTGCTTCAGCTAAGGAGCTTTATGGCCATCAGCCTCTACAGAGGACCTCTGCCCATTCTGCCTGTGCCCTGGGAAACAATTCAGCTGGACAATGACACATTCCCTGCCCTGAGATCTTCTTCTAGTGTTATTTTAGATTGAAATTTTCAGCCTGGGCACAGTGGCCTTATGTCTGTGCTTTTCCAAACCAAGAAATCAAAGTTTGTGTGATTGATAGATAGTCAGGTCTGCCCATGCTCAGGCTCATGGAGCCTCATGTTCTCAGGTCCAACATCTTCATCTCGCTGGTGGAACAGTTATTTCAGCTCAGTCATTCTCCAGAGGTAGAGACTGAGGTGTCTTTCCACCGACTGTCTGTGTCACCTTCACTCTGCTGCTCCCACTTTTTGGAGTGGGGTTCATCTCCTTTATCTGTAGCCTTTTCTATCAAGTCTGAGCTAGTCCTCAGCCCTGTCAGATGCCAAGACCGCTTTCGAGGCTAAGGTCATGGCTCCTGGGCTGGGACAGGGATGTTCTGCTCCTTTTGGCCGCATTCAGAGAGCCCTGAAACTCAAAAAAATAAAACAGGGAGGGGGAAAACCCCAACCAAACCCTCATGGTTTACAGTGAAGAAAGATCACACCGCACGTTGTTAATGATCCTAATTAAAAACACCTCTATTTCGTTGCTCTTTACGCAGGTAACCGTGCTGCTCAGAATTTGTTACCTCAGCACCCAGATATAACGACCTCAGACACACACAGGCTTATTGTCAGCTGGCCTCTTTTTAGTGCATCTGACATGGTCTTGGCAAAAAAAAAAACTGTTGAAAGGCATCTTTATCTGATATTGCTGTGGCTATAAAAGGGCGTGTTCTGTACAGTGTCCAGCCCATGTTTTAAAGCTTTTAAAATGTTTTGTGTCTTTACTGTGCTACTGTTGAGTTCAAAGCAAATTCAACTGAAGTGGGATTTAAGTATCTAATTGACAGAGTCCCATTTTGTAAAGAAAACCTGGTAGAGTTAAAAAAATTAATGTCACACATAAAAAGGTACATTTTCCACAGAGAAAAGATGTGTACTTCTTTGCAAATCAGAGCTGCGGTAGGGGTTACTCATATTATTAGTCGCACTGAAATTAATATCTGCCCACTAAATCATTCCCATTTTAAATAGCAACTCAAATGTCTGAACAAATTTTTTTAAAATCTGATCAAGATGATTTTTGTTATTTACTTCAGAAGACTAAATCTTTTGAATCTTGGATGGCAAAGACTGTTCTGCAGCACAAAAAAATTTGAGAACTATTTTGATACTTGCTTATGGCCAGATTTTATTCCAAAAGTCATGGTGAATCAATTTCTCCTGTCTGCATCACAACCAAAATCTAGAAGCAACCCAAAAAGTTACAATATCTGTTCCTGTACAGAAATCTTTGCTCTCAAAAGTTTTGTAGGTCAGACTGGAATTATTTTCAACTTAAATTTATTTAATTATCTTGCAAATAAGGAATAGCTTCTCAAATGTGCTTTTTTAATAACACACTGATGTTTTAATTTAATTTTAATTTTATATTTATTTTTATATTTATATTTATATTTATATTTATATTTATATTTATATTTATATTTATTTAAATATGTAGACAATAAGGGCAGTATTAGGAACAAGCAACGTACAAAATGGTGACAGTAAAGATTCACGTGTTGAACTGTTGAATGTAGGAATTGATTTGCACCTTACTTACATGCTGATTCTATTCCTCTGGAAAATAAAAGTATTTCAGGATTCTTATAAAATGTGAGCCTTCTCTAAGTTAATAAAAGTTAGATGACAATTACAAAATTATAGGTAGAATCAATCCGATACTGGGTACTTTTATGCTCACATGACTTTTAATAAGCAGGAAAAAAATTGAAATACACCAGAGTTTTACACAGTCATATGTTAATTGCCAGAAGGATGGTACTGCAAACTGTAAACACTTGATTCCTACATGTAATATATAATAATACTACATATGATGTATACAGTTATATTATTGTACCATCTAAAAATAAGTGAAAATTTATTTTATATGTTTCAATAGTTATTTTCAAGAACATATTATTGAAATACTATTATGGTTGCAATAATAAAATATAACATGATAATTATAATATATAGGTATTAGATATATTTATAATACAATGTAAGTATAGAATTGTAGCTACATTAGATATTAATGTTCAAAATATGTTTGACATATATGGTTTATGTTATTAATGTCCTGTTCAATACTGGAAAATAGGTTAGATTTTTTTAATAGCCTATGCTTACGATATGCTTTTATGTGTAGGTCAAATAGCACCATTTTTTTTCCCATAAAATTCTGTGATTCCAGGAAGGAAATTCTCTTTATTTCTGACATAATACTACCTTTAGTGAATATATGCACTGCTCTACATGGGCTGGCATAGTCTGATGGTAAGCCGTGTGGAAGTTTCCTGGAATATGTATATAAGCAAAATACATTCTACACAGCTCTAGACTTTTTCATAATTTTTTTTAAATTTGTTTCAAATTATATTCATATTACGGAAATGTACACACACATTTTTATATTTTTCCACACTGACACAAACAAAGAAAGTTTTAACAGAATACAAAACAAACTGGAAAAGGCTAATTTAAAAATCAACATCATCATGCTCTGTCTGTATTCTTTTACACTGTCCATGTAATGTAAAGAAAGAAAGAAGGTATTTTAAAAATTGTGATAAATGGTGTTACCTACCTCTGGACAAACGAAAAAAATTATGCACAGAGGTTTTATTTTCTTTTTTTCCTCTCTCTGTTATTTTCTTTTGAAATTTTGGTGCAGAATATCAACACATTTAGTAATATTACAAGTTTTCTGAGAAGGAATACCAATCCTTCATATTTTATGCATTATTTCAGATCCACTGCCTTCTGTCTCTCTTTTCTAAGGGGTTTCATAAATACAGTTAACCCAGCTATTAACAAGAATTACAAAACCCTTTGGATCCTCTTTGGCAATCCAAAAGGCCAGTGATCACCTTAAAAATAAAATCCTAAAAATTGAAACTTCCAGTAGAAATAAACATCAAAGCTTTTGATCAAACAATGGCTTTGGGTCTATCGAGGAAAATAAATACTGGCTTTGTCCTTCCTCTCTGAGGTCAGCTGCAATCATGGCAGCGTTCATGGTTTTGTATTATTCCCATTCCCAGAGCTCTGGACCACTCTGCCTGGATTTTGTTCAATGTAATTTTAAGCTTGACCAGTAAAAGGTGAAGATCAATGTAAATAAATTCAAGGGCAAAAGTATGGGGTAGTGACATGTCTGCAAAACAAAAAATAAGGCTCTACAACAGCTGTGTGGTATCAGTTTTGCTCGATGCTGCAAAGACCTGGGGCATTACGCAAGCTGACAAGAAAAGACTTGATGCATTTGATAGCAGGTGTTTAGGAGGGATCTGTAATGTCAAATGGCATCACTATGTTGGGAACATCGAGTTTCAGGAGAGAACAAGAAAGGAGAAGATTATGGCCTTCCTAACAAGGAAGTGACTTTGGTCTGACCACCTAGTGAGCATGGAACAAGGCTGGATGGTAGAAGAAGGTCTTGTGAGCCAGATTTGCTTCTCCTGGCATCCCAGCCCATCCTGACACCTGTTAAAAGATTGGGGAAGTCAGTAGAAATCTCCTCTATGTTTTGACCTGTCTTCTAAGGATGGAAAAGCCTTAGGTCAAAGATTGTTGCTTTACTTCTCCAGCATGGAGGAAGTGGTCAGTACTCACTAACCTTGTGGGGAGAGACAAGGAGGGGAAGAAGTGAATGGGAAAATGAAAATGAAAGACATCTTTTTGCAAGGCTCTGTTCTCCAGCAGGAATATTCATGTGAATCAAGGACTTCAAAACCAGGTCTCTAGGGTTTTGTAATACAAAATTAGACTGTGCAGACAAAATGGGGTTTAACAGACTCTGCAGAGCCAAAATCTACACCAGTAGGCTCCACCGACTTCAGTGAACCTTGCACAGATATAAGAGTGAAAAAGTCCCCTGTTGTTCACATATTCTCTCAGAAACAGCCTTTGTGCATGTAGCTGAAGAACATCTCTTAGAAAAATGTAGCCTAAAGAAGATAACTTAAAACAGATGGGAATGAGAAATAATAAAGCCAGGCCATATGGGTAGAGTGGACCTGTTCGAAGCAAGTGCAGCCAACTCTATTATGATGTAGTAATGTGCGAAAAAGACTGCACCAACGTATGGACTATCTGTAAGTGGAATTTTTTCATGATTGAATCAAGAAAAGGAAATGTACTCTATCCAAATGGTAATAAGAACCATATTTCAGAAAGATCCATGTTGAGTATAGCTCACCATCCAAACTAGGATCTTACTTTTTGTTATTTATTTTTAAAACTCTTATTTAGGTTTTGAAATGTTCTCCTTGAATTTCCAGCTGTTAGCCTGTTTTATTTTTTTGCATTTAAAATCTCTTTAGGCTGCAGCAAAAGTAGATAGTAACTGCGATCAGCCATTTAAGTCAAACAATCAAATCTTTGTTAGCACTAGACATGTATCCCTGTTTTTCAGCTAGAATGTTTTGCTTTAGTTTTCCACGAACAGTTTAGGATAGCCTTCCAAAAACAGACATGACTAAAATGTAATACCTATAGTGGAAAACATGTTATTTCTCTGCAATATTGTATAGTGCACTGTAAAAGCCAGCATAGGTACACAAATCAATGGTTCCATGAACAGAATGTATTATAAAATTCATTTTAAAACATCAATACTTGCCCTCAGCTATTTTCAGTTGAGATTTTGGCTCTAGCATTGACTAAAAGAAAGTGAAAATATTTGTTCAGGCAGCTAACTGGCCTATCAAACATCCAGTATTCAGAAGATCTCATGACAGAGCAAACACTCACATGAGTGTAAGGGGAAAGACAGACTGCATTTTAGCAGGACCGCAGCATGCCAGGGCTCTGCAGAATGAGACCTGGGTAAGAGCAATGACATTTAGCAAATTACTTTAGAAAACTGATAAGGGCATGATCCTTTTTTATGTTGAAGATCATGCATAATGCCTGCTGTGCCTCAGTACCTTTTCATAAATATAGAATGAAAGCTCATGGCAAGATGCTGACAGATGCCATAGAGCAAGTAATAACTCCCCCCGCCTCAGGCAACCACACTCACGCAGCTGGTTTGTACCTTGCAGCCTCCTGTTGTAATGCTACGGCTGATCATCCATCCCACATAGCTCAGGAGGTGATGTAGCACTTGTGTAGGACAGAAACTTGGATGAAGAGATGATTTTTGAATGGTGAGATTAACTCTCACCCTACGCTGTCGGACAAAATCGAACGATTTTTGACACAAACGGTTTTTGACAAAAATAAAACATGCTCTTGTTTGGACAGTGTGTGATCCTATGCTACTTATAACTATACGTGTATATGTACACAAAATTATGTATATACAGAGAGAGAGAGCTAAAGAGATAGCATGCTTGAGCTAAAAATGTGTTTTAGAGAAAGTTATAAAGAAGTTTTTGGCATCTAGATAGCGTTACTATTAAAATATATCTTCTATGTGTGTCTAGTGAGGGACTAAGCCTGCAGTAAGAAGAACTGAGAAACATTCTTTTCTTACATTGTAAGATCTAATCCTGACCCACTGAGGTCATCTGGGGCCTTTTCCACCAAAGTCCCTGGAGACAGGACCCCAGCCAGTGGTGGCTAGATAATGGCACGTGATTGATGCGTGGACAGACAATGGCATGTGGATAATCTTCCAGAGAAAGTCCATGGATCACCTGCTGAAAGATGGGATGGGAAGGGCACCACCTTCCTATTGCATGTCAGCCCCAGAGGATTTGGGAACTTCAAGATGTGACAGATAACTGGCTAATGGACTGTCCATCTCACGGACATGTGTTTCTCTTTCAGAGACCCCGTGCTCTGATCACACCAATGTTTGTCCCTGGCACTTAGGCTAAACTAGCATGATAAGGGGTTGATCTGTAAGGTTCCCCAGCAGAGGCCCATATGCCAGGGGAACACGTAGCATGACAGAGGTTTCACCTCATCATCCCTCCAGCCCCAGCTTTTACAGCAGGAGGAGCACATAAATGGATGCATCAAGGTTAAGTACACTTTTTCTTGTCCTATTCAACAGTGATGGCAGTTGTCTAATACTTAACCCAGAGAAAGTCCATGATCGTGGCTTATAAATTATTTCCTAAATATCCTTTCCTTTAGTAAAAAAATGAAGACATGTAGTCTGCCTAGAGTTTTTATCTGGATCGTCTCCCTTTTTGTCAGGCTAAAGCCTTTGCTTTCAATTCTAGGAGCAATGTGGCCAAATCATTGTGCTAGTGGGAAGTAGCTTCATGATCTGGGCTTATTTGAGATGTATGTGCAGGGGTGGAGTATGCCAGTAAGAAAGAGAAGTGGTGATTGTTCTCATTTTTGCAATTTTAGCATGTTGTTCTTGTCATTTAAATTTGAAAATTGTTAGTGTAGTGCTGTGCAATTGCCTCATGCTGTAGCCTTTGTTTTTCCAGACCACGCTTCTCCAAATGTTTGTTGGAGGTCAAGGGCAAGAGCACCTCTGGGATAAAAAAAAGCCCCACAGTGCTTTTCAACAGAATGATAGCTGCCCTTTCTGGGAAATGTCTCTGATTACACAGCATTTCTCACAGAAGCAGCAATATACCATTTTATTTGGGTTTTTGTGGTATTCAAGACCATGGGATGAACGTAGCATAGAAGAGTAAATGTAGTGTTAAATGCTAGAGTTTCAAGTGAAGGTGCAATTCTGTAGGTGAGGAAGTCTGAGCATCCCAGCCACAGCCAGCTGTTTCCCAAAGGATATAAACCCCTCTGATGTGGAACAACTCTCTATGGAGTCTTTTGTTACCAGGTCAGAGCACGCCAACATCTCAAATCGGTGAATGGCCTCATTCACAGCAGATTTCTGTGGCAAAAGGTTTTGCTGTGGCAAAAAGACCTTCAGAAGAGGAGTGTGGGTATCCTCTGTGTCTCTGTGTTCATGAACTTGGCAGAAGTCAATGAAGGAAAAGACTAGACTTCGATTATAACTTCTGGCTAAATGCTTATATTTTTTTGTTCAGAATAATGCTGTTTAGTCAAAATTAGAAGTATTCTGACAATTTTAATTAACTTGGTTAAGAAAGTTACAGGAAACTTTTAAAAATATCTTTTCTCTATTGTGATGGAAAGAGGAAATAAAAACAGCTTGGCAAAAACATTTCAGCTATATTCTCATGGGGATGGCTCAGGTGAAGAGCAATAGTCTGGGGGTATTTTTCCCCAAGCTGGAATTTCTGAATATCTTATTTTAACTCTGACTGAGAATGGAAAAAGAATCTGAAATGCTAGAATTTTACATGGGATAGAAACTCTAGGTTTGACTCTGTCCAAGCCAGAAATCAAGATAAAAAGTTACAGCAAAACAGAATGTAAATACCTGGAAAGCATAAACCCGGGCACTTCAGACCTCAAGCAATTTCTAGGTGCAGGGGGAAACCATAGAGGTACTTCCCTCTCATTTCTGGTTACACGATCAAGAAGATGCCACTGTTCCCTCTTGCACTGCTTGTCCCTGCTGCTGGCTCAGAGGGAACGTGGTGACTGTGCTACTACAGCGTATCCAGAGAGCATCTGTGGGCACAAATCCCACAGGATTTATGGAAGGGGAAAACGACGGAAATCATCAGTCTTCATGCACACAGTGTGCTCAGGTAAAGAGCTGATCCATTGTAGCTGATGGCATTTCAATGGTGAAGAAACAGAATTGGGTATATGTCATCCAAACAATACCTGGCTTACCATCAAAGGCAGGTGAAGAGGAGGCAGGAAGGGTGAGGTTGGCAGCATTAGACACCAGTCTAACTTCTGAAGGACTGAACGGGGAGTTTCTTTGTTTCAAAGAAAAGTCTGGCTGATCATGCCAGTTCCTATGGATTTCAGCAGGTGAAAGTCCATAGCTCCCCTGCACCAACACGAGTTTTCTTCCAGGTGATCAACAGAAAAAGCACAGTTATTCCTTCACACTGGGGCTTATGTTGCCAGCCCCATGGTGTTGTGACAATGGTCAGTTGGCTGGTTTGGTAGTTGGCCCAACACACCGCTGCTTGCTAGCAAAGCAAGCAATGTGGATGGACACCCTCCACCACCAGGTCCCTCGTACACTGCAGTTAAATACTCCTTTCCCATTTGTCCTGGCCATCAGAGGCTGTCCCGAGCCAGCTTGCGGTTTGGGCTTCAAGTTCAGTTTCAACGCACATGTATTGGTGTCTGGCACAGGGTTGGCACAGAAAACTTGCTATTTTTCTTCTGGCTTCCCTAGGCACACTGAGTTTTCACTGCTTAGAAGTTAATCACTCTAATATGTATCCAAACAAAACCTGTCTTTTTCAGTTTGAAAACTTTTCAGTTTTCTTTGGGAGACTCACCATAGCAGCAGAAGTACACCGCTCTACTTCCAACCCATTGACAGTTTGGCATATGTCTTGCATATATTTTGGACCTTCTCATACTGAATAATTCTACTTCTCCATCCGTGAGGCTTTTTTGTTACAGACCTGATCCTCTTCACTTTCAAAACAAAACTCAAGGGAAAACAGTATTTCCAGATGAGTCTATACAAAAAGAGATACAAGTTATTTTTTTATGTTCACAAAACACTGTGAGTGGTTTTAATTCTCTTTGTTGTAATTGATGGCACTGTGACTAGGGTTTCCATTCATAGCCGGAGCAACGTGTATGGCATGTGGCTTTATTCCTTAAACACACACTTCTGCTCAAAAAAAGTCTTCCAGGGTCAAAACTTCAACACTCCTAAACTCGTTAAGGGCTTAGCTGGTCTCATTGCTGGTACCTCTGAGTGCCCAGCAAGCCATATGGAATATGTCTATTCCATAGACAGCAAATGGGACCTGTCGTTAGCTGGGTCTGTATTGCCTTTCAAATGCAGACAGAAACTGAGACTTGTGCTCAAATCTGTATCGCAGCAATACAATGTGTACTTAAGTCTGTGCTCTGGTGGAAGAAGGGATCATGGGTCTGCAGGACTCGTAGAGTATGAGGTTCAAAATAAAGGTTTCCTGTCCTGAGGATTCACAGTCTAAATAATTCAGCAGTTGTAGCGGGGGGTGTTGTTTTTAGTGAAATCCAAGGTGGCAGCATCCTTGGAACGCGGCTCTTGTTTGTACAACGGAGATTTTACACCAACATTTGCACGGCTCAGCTTCTCCTCTTAAGCTTTTAAGACCTCAATCCACTTTGCAGTGATTTAAAGGGCGTCAGTGATTTTACTCACCAAGTGTCTTCTGCTGCACGAAACCCATGCTGCATGAAGTGTGCAAGTGCCTGTCTGCGACACGGGTAAGGAGCACATGGCAGAGGGGGGAGAGGTTTGTACCAGAGGAACTTTGGGCTGGGCACAGAACAAGCGGAATGAATTCTGCAGGCAGCTAAAGGAATGCCATGAAAACTGCGCTGTCCCATCACACCCTCTGCTTATGCCCATTCCCTTACAGAAAATCTGTGGACAATATCTGTAAAATATGCAGCCAAATTCAGAAAAATGCAGTTATTGGGAAGAACTTAGCTGTAAGGAAGGTTCACTAAAAGAGAATCAGTTTTGTTTTAACCAAAACCAGGACAGGGCTATTTCAGGAATGTTTAGGAGAGCTGAAAAATATTTAATTAGGGATATTTTTTACTCTCCTGTTAATAAAGTAAGGGGCCTTAATAGCTTTGGTCCATCATGGGCCTTCATTCTGACCAAAAATAGCCTTCTCTGTTCATAAGAGCATTGCAACCGTAAATTCTGATAACTTGAGAGCTAGGAATGAACATTGATATCTAAAAATGTCCCTTTTCTACAGCAGTAAGAGATGAGGGCTAAATCTGGATATGAAGCTATGGCATTTTTTACCATAAACAAATGCTGTCAATGACTAAGTACTTTGATCTGCTGGACCATGAGCCAGAGCAGATTTGTAGGGAAATACTCCAATGCCAAAGCACTGGGGAGGGGGGAAAGAGACAGGGCTTAACTAGAAACCTATAGATTGTCAGATCAAGAAATTAGTGGCTTGACTGCAGAAGAAGCTGGGAAAAAATGTGTGCTGAATTCAGTTATCACAGCCCACCTAGGAGGTGTGCTTTTTGGTATTTATGTACCCTGCGCAACAATACATATATTTATTTGTACATATATATACATGAAAACATGTGTGATGCCCTTCTGCCTGCATTGCCAGGACTGCTATGAGAACAAATTCTCGAAGATTTATAAATAAATATATCTGATTGTGTTTTATCTCCTAGATCTTGGCGCTTCCAAGGGACAACGGTCCCCGCCAAGGCTTACACAATTAGCACGATGGCACAATGGCACCCTCTGTTGCTCTGCGCGCCTCCCTCCGTGGCTGCTCCCACGTGGAGATATTAACTCCCAAAAGCATCTGTGCACCAGCTTCTTCAAACCTGGCCTCTTCCTGCCCAACTTCCTTGTTTGTTTGGAGTTCTCCTCTGTTCTTTCCTTTCGTAGTAAAATCCAGCATGTTCTTCCAAGCCTGTGCTGGGGGAAGATGACAAACTGTGGTTTTAACGAGCAAGAGGAAGCACTGAGAGCCTGGATTACCACACTCATTTCAAGAATAGCAGCCTTCTGTCCCCGTCTTGTTCTCCCTAACGCAGCTAACGACAGCTTCTTGAAACAGTTGTATTAAACACTGACCTCAGTTCTACAAAATAGTGATCATTTCTTGGAGATGCTGTGTGGACAGGGTGCTCAGCATTTCCTGGAAAGTGATTAATCCTGATGAGATCAGGTTGTCCGGCTCTCATGCCACTAATTAAATCACAACTTTTCTTTCTTTCAGTTGAACAACAGCTTGATTCATGAATTAAAATACATAGTGAATCTGATTTTGACTCTGATCCTCTGTGTGTTCATAATTAAACAACCAGCTCCTTTTATGCATGGAAGCAAAACTTCTGGGGCATGGTGAGTTTTCACTCCTAATGATGTTCACTTACACCCATGTGACTGCACTTTAATTGCTCATTAATACAGACAGACTTAATGGGATGACACACAACTACCTTGTTCTTGCTGGACTTCCCTAACAATGACATTTTTTAACTGTAAGGATACCAGACATTTCTCAGACTGAATCAACTTCTTCTGTCCTTTACTCTCCCATACCCTGCCATGCTGTTAATAAAACTATCTTGTTGTAATGTTATCATTAAGGACTGGTTTTGCTTTGATGGCAGAAGAAGAACTGGAAACATACTTTCCATTGTTACTGATATGGCTGTGTCTACTTTCCACATGTGCAGTTTGAAAAATTATCAAATGCTTTATAAATCAACAGATTTTCATAAAAATATGTTTTTTTCAGTACTGGTTTTTTTTTTTTTTAGATAAAAATATTTAAAATGAGTAAGTCTTCAAATCTTTATGTAGAAGGGGAGGTAAAGAGAAATTCAAAGAGAATACAAAAAGCTGACCTAAAAATCAGTTTGGATTTTGTATGTGCATAGTAATTTTTCAGAATTTATGCCACATTCACTTCTTTTGATACCAGAAAAATGTTATCAAGAAGTCAAACTGAATTTTATCCCAGGCCTCATAAAAAAAACATGTTTGACAGTTGTGTGAAAGAAAGGGATTCAAGCTCTATTAATTGTTTGTGAATAAATATCTCATTTCAGAATTAAATTACTCGTAATGATTCCATGTTAATTTGTTATTTGAATCCCCTGCAGTCCCACTTTCCCCAGATAGAGCTGGATGATGGGAAATGGTAGGGATATTGTCTAAGCTTTTTGGCTGTGTAGATTTCAGCTGAAACAAGTTCTGATTGCTGCTGATCTAGATGCATATTTTCATTTATTTTAAAATTACACCTGCAAGCTTTAGAATTTGACACAGAAGACCAGTTCCTTTCTGATTTTTGCTCTGATTTTGTTAGAAAAAACCCACAATGTTAAAATGCCAAAGAAATGTTTCCCTGAAAAGAAAACAAAACCAAAATAGCAGTATTTTAAAACCAGCACATTTTAAAAGGACTGAAATTGTTTCTCCCTCCTGTTTTATTAAACTAGAGTGCTGACAAAACCAATATGTTTTCTGAAGTGTTTCATTTTGACCAAATTTTCTTGTTATGGTAGAACATGGATCCACTAAAGTGATTCTGACTGGCTGAGGCTGAATGCTTTGCTTCTTTTGGGTTGAGGCCCCTACGGGCCTACCAAGATTGACTTAGCCTTTCCTGAATGGAGAAACTGTTCCAATAAAGACGAAAAAACCCCAAGCAACACCACAAATTGTTGTCAATCTCATCCCGAAAGCCAGCTTCAACTGGACAGTAACAAAACAGAGAGAGGTGTCAGGTGAGAACATGTTGTAAAGCCAGAAGTTAGAGAGTATGGCATACTCTAGGCAGTGGGTTCGGCAGTTTTCAAGGGACTGTACAAAGGACAAAGATGAAGGAAAAGGTGGACTGTCTGGAGACAAAGACGCATACTACATGTGAGGAATGACTCATGCAGGGAAAAGCCAAGTATTTTTGGCAGGACATACCAGCTGCTTGCTCCTGTTTGTGTTAACAAGGGCAAATCGATCTCCGACTAGAACGGCAACTCTCTACACTGTGTTGGGATGAGGGGAAAGGGTAGTCCTGTTTGGAAGCTGGATTTTCTGGGAAGGTTTTGTGCTAGAAGAGGAAGTAAAAACGGGATGGAGGGGGAAATGGGTACAGCAATAAGGGGCCAGTCTAAGATAGGTTAGAGCATGCACATGTGCTTATTCCTGGTGAAGTCACCCGTCTGCAGATTTTGGAGAATATCAGCCCTCAACCAAAGACATTCTCTTAGCCTTTTCTTCTCCTTCTTATTTTCCTGTACACATACCTTGTTCACCTGATATAGCAAAAAAAGTCAATTTGCACTACCTGTGAGCTATGGACTCTGCTGCCTTGTTTGTCATTGTTTAATTAACATCTGAGTGGTGAGGCTGACTCCATCCTGCCTTCAAAGTGCAGCACTGGAACAAAGGTGCCAAACCAAACTGTGCATGTGCTCATCTCCAAAGGAAGGAGGAGACAAGACGAAAAGAATACTGTTGGTATCTCTTGAGATGTGGTCCATTTCCACACAAAACCTTGGTATGATACATCAAGAAGTCAGAGCAGGTCACAGAGTGCTGTCTGTCCTTAAAATAAAGACAGATTCATTGCAGGTGACTCCTGTTTCCCCACTAGTTCACAAATATTTTGTTTAGCTACACAAATTCTCTGGGAGTAACGGATGTGTTGGCAGGTCAGAGGACCTGCTGTTGGGTTATATCATTGTTATGAGAGTCATGCTGCTAAGAAGCTTTGAGTTGTACCCCATACTGAGAATAGTCTAAATAATCTGCGACTCCAAGCTATTCTCATCAGGGATCACTGTGAACACAGGCAATTTCAGCTGACCTGACAAGCTAAACACAAACATGTCGAGATCTCAATAGCACCAGAATATGTGTTTTAAATATCCTGAGTGTGAAACGAGGGAAAATGGGCAGCATCCTTTTGGTAATCCTTTTGTTTGTCAGATGTTTCTTTCTCTAATTTTACTGCAGAGCACATACAAGCGTGTGCTGGAATTAAAATGATGGCTGGGAAGAACACAGTAGCCAAGTTCTGGTCTATTGCAGCAGCATGAACTAGAATAGTTTTGAAAACGAGAGCCTTAACTCCAGATTTGCATGGGTGTGAGGTATGAAACCAACCCATTCTCTCAAGGGAATGTCTTTTGCAAAAAAATAAATTAATCCAAGAGCCCTTTAAAATTAAGTTTTGTGAGTGGTAGGGCAAGATAGAGTTTAAACTGTACAGCTCTCCTCTATCTCAGGCTGCAGGCTGTGTCTTCCAGAGGAAGAAAAGCAAAGTGCACCTCCCTACTGGCTGCTCCAGTTCATGAGGGCGATGACTACCCTTCTGCAGCTGCCACAAGCCCAGAGGGAACCACAGCCACAGCAGACACCAGAAAGTGGAACACAAATAGATAAAAATGCAGAAAAAATTAGGCATGGAGCTGCAGAAGATAGATGCCTTTGGGACTTTGGCAAGGCTCCTAATCCATACTCCCTCCCCAGCTATACCTATAATGCACTGCAGGAATCTATTCTTTAATGTAAATCACTCTTTCAACCAGTAGGTTATCTTTTTTTCTTTTCTTTTTGGGCAAGAGTAGTTTTCAAGTGTGCAACCAAGGGACACATTCAATGTGAAAGCTGAGTAATGCTGGGAGCAGACAAAGTTTTCTGGCTTGAAATGAGCTGCGCTCACAGAGATCTGTGTCCACAGTAAAGACATTCTGCAAAGAAATAGAGCTGAAACACCATTCCACTTGTACCAAAGTATCAAATGACATTTTTTAGGGAATTGTTGCTGTAACATATTCTATAAAGAAATGAGATCAGGAATACTGAGACACAGCTCAAAATGATAACTTGTCTTTCTCCCCAGATTGTCAGTAGATTCAGAATGGGAAGAATGCCAGATTAAAGAAGAGCAAATATTTGCAGTATAATATTTTATTCACCAGAAAATTCCTCAAGTTTTTTTACAGATCATTTTGGCTGATAAAGCAATTCTTGAACTGCAAAGTTTTATCTGAGTGCTTTCAGAAGCACTACTGATTGTGAGTTCAGGAGGACAGACAGATTTTTTTTTAAAAAAAAGAACACATATACAAACAAAGCATTCATTTTTCAATACATTTTTGTAAGTCTTTGTTGGTTTTTAGTTAGTTTGTTGTGGAGCGATTGTATATGGAAGGATTTTCAAACGGTAGAGGTGTCCTCAACCCCAAATCTCAGATCCTGGAGCTTTGCATACAGGTCCCTCCTTTCCCAGCTTATTGGTCATAACCCTGGGAGCACAATTCCCCAAACTCTGGAGGGAGCTTGAGTCTGAGTTTGAAAAGAAGGAAGGTCCATCCATTGAATATATGTTTTTATTTACCAAAGGAAGCCAAGCCCAAACCACATCATGTTGAACTTTGGCCATATATTCTATAAGGTATGACTTCAAGCACAGGAAAGCATGCCATCTTAGGAAAATACCTCTCTTTCCTCCTTTCAGAGAGATTTTTTTGCTTTTCTAGGGTTTGCCCTCTTTAGTACTCAAAGAGTAGGTATTCAGTTGATAAATGAGAGATCTTTTCCAGATAGAGTTCAGTCTGGCTACACTCACACTACTAAAAACATCCAAAATCTTCTAGGAATGCTTAAACCTTACAGGAGTGTTAAATTCTTCAGACTGAACAGGGTCTGCCCAGATGGCTTAGTTGGGGATATGCATGCTTACTTCACCAGAGGAAACCCAAATTAGAATTCAGGAGGGCTTATTAGCAAATCCTACACACTGAGCTATCCTGATAAATACCTAAGGAACTAATTTATAGGTTAGCCCAGAATACCAAAAGAGCAATGCACTGTTTTTTCCATGAAAGGTTAAGTGAAAAAATATTTCTCCACAATTTGTTATTACTTTGAGATCATATAAATTAATCTTAGCTTGTACAATTGGTTTTTTTGCCTGCTCTAGGTGACCCTGCTTCGGCAGAGGGGTTGGACCAGATGACCCACAGAGGTCCTTTCAACCCTGAACTTTCTGTGGTTCTGTGATTTCACTGGCAGAGACAGTCAATCAAGCGGCTTAGCTTAAGGGCCTTGCTCTGAATTTCAGCAGCACTTTAGGACAACAAGCATAAATGCTTCACTAATGTTTAGTATGGGATTCATTGATGTGGCCATGTTATTTCATACCCATAACCTATAACCATCTTTTTACAAATAGACAAGTAATAAGCTTGCTAGCTGCAGAGGATCCTACATAACCCCTTAAAGAGCCCTAACATGAAAACTCAGTCAGAACAAGCTAGTTTCTGTTCACTCCTGATGTTGTTTCATGGCAAAGCTGGTCAAATATTTAAATAACCCATGAATAGCCTTTTTTTGGCCTTCACACAGTGCAGCATAAAAGCTGGCACTTGGTTCTGTAACTTTCTTGGGCTCCCTGAAGCTCATACTCATGTCTGGTTGCTCATTTGAGGTACAGTCTTTAGTCTCTCGTTGCCAGTCACAGGAGCTGAAACAACGCAGGTTTCAGATGAGTCCTATGATAAACAGTGGATGGCAGAAGAGCCACATTTGTAGTTCACAGTATGCTGCACAAATGCAGTATAAATTATTGTCTGTTAAAACCGTACATTTAAAATATTTAAATTATTAAATATTATTTTTTTATTATATAGTAAAATAAATGACAGCAAAAATCGTACATCAGGGAAGGAAGGTACCTCTTTACCAGACTGGAGTTATTGTAGCAGGTTGAGAGGAGGAATTGCACCTTTCCTAAGAGTGAGAGCCCATCCGTACAGGGAGGCTTCCGCAGACAGCTCTGTTGCCTCAGACAGGGGAGGAAGGAAACTGGTCTGCAATCCCTGAGGTGATAGGAAGGTCTTAGCAGAGTCATGAACTTGACATTCGCAAAAAAATTTGAGATTTTAGCCCCCAGTATTTCTGTGCAAGTTCTTTCTTGTTTTTCACTGCTAGGACTCTTGTTTCAAGGCGCTGTGTCTCTGGTTGCCAGGCCCGGCAACAAGGTCAAACAGCTAACCAGAACTGCACCCTAAAAACAATCTGTTTATGAAAACTGTCCTGGACTACTGAATTCAAGTAGCTCTGTGAAAATAATAGTAAGGTTTCACGGTTATACTGAAAACCAGCTGAAAAACTTTCAGTCAATTTCTGACAGCCAACACCAGCTCTTTGATGTAAAACAGTGGGTTTGCCCAAACATTCACTGTTTAACGGATATTTAGAAATAAGACTTTTGGTTGAGTTGTCCAGTAAGTGAAGCTGTTTTACAGAAGCAGTGATGTCGTCATCACCCCCCCATGCTAAAGTTGCACACAGCTGCCAGAGTGTGCAACGGTGAGAGCAGTTCCTCACAGGAAACCTGTGCAGACTCTGGTATTTACTGACTTCCAGGCTTCTGTTAGACAATGCTCCAATTACGTTAATGCCATTTTTGTCATTTAATACCATTGCTAACCCACATAATTGTTAAGGGACTGCACAGTGCAGTTTAGCATAATTAAGACAATTATACTGTTAAGCAGTCAGTAGCCAAAGCTTTTGCGCAGTATAAGGAAACCTAAAGGCCCCGTATACTGCGATGCAGTTCTCAGGCACCCTCAGGGGTCTGATTGCAGGTGAGCATAAAGGCTTCCATGGTGTGCTGTCAGGCCCCAGCAGGTCCTCTGCCTTTTTACCAGGTGGATGCTGTTGTCGAAGGAAGAGGAGGATCTGTGCCTATTTCCATCACCCCATAGGTAACCACATGGGGAACCTGACCTCCAAGGTTATTATCTGAGCCAGGCTCGAGATCTCACTGAGGGAAGATACTTAACACATTTCCTCTGTATTTTAGATCCATCTGAAATGTATTTAGCTAACTTTTGAGGTACCTTGCGTGTAAAACCTTGAACCACAATTGTAACTTCTCCAGTTTCCCTTATTCAGACAGTATTTGATTTGGATGACATATTTTTACAATATTTATTTTTTGGCCCATTTTGAGACTCTCATGTTAATGCCACAGGAACTTCAGTCTCCTGTATAATATTTCAGACATGGAGGGAAAACATGAAGAAATAAAGAAAAAGAAAAACCAGCCGTCTGCATCCACTTAAACTACATTAGAAAAAAGCTCAGTAAAGATCTGATCAGCAGTTTTTTTAGACTGGTCTGATTTAATCTGAAAGAAATTAGTGGAAAACCTAAAGGCTGAAAGGAAATTTTTGCCACTGTTCAAAACAGGACAAGAAACCTTTAACATAATATTTACACACATTATGTTAAATACTTTCTGCAAAGCTACAACTTAACACTTCTAGCTTCAGACAGACCGGGAAGGGCATTTGTTTACACTTAATAAATCTGATTCTGAGAAGAAAAACTTTTGGGGTTTTTTTTCTGCTATGTATATAATACACTATCACTGACAGAAAATTCTGATTTAAAAGTATACAAACATATTCATTAAAAAACTCCTGAACACTTGGAAGAGAAAATACAATTTGTATTCTATTTGATAGTGGTTTCATCTTGGCCCTCACAGTTGCTATGATTTATTATCTCTGGTGGTCAATAAAGCTTCTGAGATTCATAAAATATCACAGCTTTACGTGATCTCCCTCTATATCTGAGTGTAGCCTTTTTCGTGACTATTGTTAGTAGAATTAGTCAGAAATTTTCTGAAAAAAAAATATTTTACTATTTGGAGAGGAAGGTGTTTGCAAAGAATTATCATATTGTCAGAAGTGACATTTTCACCAAAAACATTGGCCGGTTTCCCCAAGGAAAATTTCAGGGTCTGGCATAGAGTTGTTACTCAAAATGAGAAAAAGATGGACTTTTTCTGTGGAGCAGTCCATAGTCCCCAGCTCGACCCTTTCAGTAAGATTGGGAAGACAAAAGATCAGTCTCCTGCTCCATCTGACTCAGAACAAGGACATGGCATTATAATCCCAGAGCCCTAAACCCTGGGCTTTAAGCTAGAAGTGAGTGAAAGGCTGGTACAATTTCAGCTCCATGAAGCAGACTGAAAAAAATCAAGAGCGCTTTCATAAAATAGGAAAACAGCTTCCTACTGAGCTGTAATTAAAATCATGCCCAATCCCATGAACACACACACTGTTTATCAAGGAAGTTACGAAGATGTGCCATAGCTGCCAGGCAGAGGTGAGAAAGAAGTCTTAACTCACCATCTACTTCTTTCATCTGAGATTTACCATCTAGCCAGACGACTCTGATCATTAGCACATCAAAGATCTTAAAATCTCCCTGAAGAAAAAAGAAAAACTTTTTTGAGACCCTGGCATTTCAAAGATTAGACATGTCTTTCTAGATTTGAAGATCATATGCAAACTTTGCAGTCACCTTCTCTGACATCTGCAGAGCATAGCCCAGAGGAGGTTGCCCAGCAATTGCTATATGAGTGCCAATAAGTTGCGGTTGACTCAGGGCATCTTTCTCGGAAAGACATTCAGTCTGATTTAAAGACTATAAGCAACAAAGAATCCACCACATTCTTTGGCAAGCTGCTAGCTACAGAAAGGGCAGAATCTCACCAGCAGGAATGGGAGTTTTGGCTGTACTCACATTTAACCAGCACATTAAATATTCACAAAAGATGAAATTATTAAATAGGCACAAAAGAAGAAGGTTACTCTTCCCAGGAATCATAAGCCTCTAATGATAAGTCAAGTAAGAAATCAGGTTAAGTATTCCCAGTTTTAAAAGAATTCTTTGAACTCGGAGTAGGATGCACAAATATACCTACAAGGAACATGATATTGTTCACCCAAGACCTGTTCTTTTACTCTTTTTGAAGACTAAAGATTTAGTTCTTCTGATGTCAGTAAGAGTTCTACAGAAAACATAAGTTACACTGACTCCATCGGTCAGAAATTGCTTGTATGGCAGTACTTCCAACAGAAAACTGAAGATATTTTATCTTGACATGGCTCCCAGTTTTGGCCAATTACTTTGTTATACTGACAGGCAGAAGTCCTTAGCCCTGTGAAAAGCAGACAGCAATAATGTAAACACAGTTTCTGTTTATTCTGAAGTCAGAAAAATCATTCCAAGAGAACAATAAATGTGCAATCACACATATTATTTACTTATATTTAAGAACATTGTTATTTGCAACACAGGCTGGCTACTTCTCACTTCTCTTGGTCAGTTCCTTTTGCAAAAGCATCTCATCAGCTTCAGCTAATTCATCACCATGGTTTGACAATAATCACTGACTTTCTTTCTCAAGATAATCTGTGTTTAAAGGCTCTGTTATATAATATGCAACAAGCCAAGAATATCTTGCAACATTTGGAAAGGTAGGGCAGTAATGTTCTGCCAGATTCCTCTCAACATTTAAACACCATTTTTTACATGCCAAAAGTTCCTTCAATTACTAATGACTTGCGAGTTTTAAGACATATAATTTATCTGAAAACAATTAGGAAAGACAGATTAGAAAAACTTGTCTGTGTTTTGGGAGATGTTACTACAAGAAATGTCCCTGAAAGAAAAGGACTGAAATTCAAACATGTGTCTTAGTCTTTTGGGAAAAGGTCAGTGTCAGACCAGAGCCAGTTTCCTTCAGAAGATAATTCTGGAGGAGAAAGAAAGATTTCTCAGAGCTACCCCCAGAACAGATGGGTAGGGGAGTGCTTGTGGGCTTGAAGAAGCAAAATAGGACTGTAAAGACAAAGAAAGGGTTTACAGTTTGGTGGAAAAGATCTTCCTAGAAAAGGCAAAAGGCATAAAGTTGAAAATCTTCAAAAAAGAAATGGAAGGAGATATAAAACATTCACAGGAGAGAGGAAAGGAGTTAGAGGGGAAATTTAATGGCTCAGGCAGGGCATTAAGGGTGGAACCAGAGTTGTCAGTGAGCTGGAGGCAAAACATCATCCTCCATCGTTCATTAGCAGAGCAAAAAATGTCCGTTCAGACCAAGCAAGCGGAGAACAAGGGTCAAGAGAAGAGATTCATCAAGAGAAGCGCCTGTCAGGTTAAAGCAGAAAAAATATCAGCTGTATGACAAGGGGCCTGTTTGAGGCCAATGGGCATGTATAGCCAGGAGCTGCTGTTGCAGCCACAGCCCAGGTCATGCTGACCCCACAGACAGAGCACGGAGGGGAGTGTGCACTGGTGCCAGCAGACAGACGAGTCAGCGGCAAGGACCTGGCTGTGTGACCAGAGTGAGCACTGACATGATGGGAAGTTACACCAACTCTTTTCTGCAAAATCTCTGGGGGCAAAGGATCAGCATTCAGCTGTCCAAACCGTCAGGTCAGTACAGGCATGGAAACTTTAATAGAATTCCTGTTGCTGTTAGAAAAATAACCATAAAGTAGTGTCTTTATATTCTTGCTGGCACATCAGAAAATACTACTGAGGCAACACCTCCTGGTTTCCCTACCTCACAAACATTCACTCACATTTTCACTGAAATGTCCGTTCACTGTTAGTCCAAAATTCTAGACTCCTCCAGCTGTGCATTTAATTACATTGTTGTTCACCTGTTCCCTAGCTGAATTATTTTAACTCCTTCCCCTTTGATAGCTATATAATTACCCTTACCTACAGAGCAAAACTCATAAATATGGAGTGGGAAAGACATGCAAAGGCCAGTCCCTCAAATCTGACTCTCTGGTATACTTACTCCAGATGATGCAACACTGCAGAACTGATGTTCCACAAGCCCAATGGCGAAAGTCTTATAGGCTTAGAAAGAAAAGGCCACCTCTGAAGTCTGCAGAGGGTCTCCTCCAGTTCAAAGAAAATTAAAAAACTTTTTTTAAATTACATGTATCTGCTTATGACATACAAATTATGCCCATCATTATTCCGATTAATTAATTTGGGTTTGCACTTCTAGACTGATTCCAGTGAAGGACACAAACACACTTCACGGACACTAATATCTGTAGCTTTATGACTAGCTAGTAGTTCATTACTGCTATCTCAGTATCTCAGCATGCAAAACTAAGGTATATTAAGAGACTATCAGCCACCAAGTAGGTCTGGATGAAGGCTTGGGACGGAGCCCAAATCTCTCTCACTCTGTGGAAGATTCAGTGCTTCAAAGCGTAGTGTCTTTGGTATATGGATATTTCCAAAACTCTTTGAAGCTTATGGACCTGGTAGCAGCCTTTTGTTCAGGACAAATGGGAGAGGAGAAAAAAAATTTCTTTTGTTTAACAATAGAAGTTACTGTTCAAATCACTAATCTACCTGGCATGGCAGATCTATCAATTAAGCTGTCGTAGGTGGTTTAGTTGGGAACTGAATACACACCATAAACCCTGCTCATGGCTCAGTAGGCCTGTGTGTGTCTGAACAATTGATAGAAGTAACCAGTGGCAGGTAGAAAACACCACAAAGAGCACCTATAAAAGAAAAACATCCACAAGGGGTAGAATTACTTGAGAAGAAACACGGAATCATGAGCAAGAACACTGGCTCCTAGGTCACCTCTGCAGGTCTCTGTGAACATTCTCCATAAGCAAATAGGACTGCATTCAAGAAATACCTGTCACCAATTTCTCCTTGCAGTGAAAACAACCTTGCACAACAAAAATACTGGCTACGGGGCAGGCAAATATCAGCAGAGGAATCAAGTTTCCCAGGAGAGAAAGGTTGAGCTGATATCTACAATCAAACTGGAACAAATACATAAAACTCAACAATGGCCAGAAAATAATTCAACCAAGATCTAAACAATTGTTGGAACCCCCTAAAAAGGAACCGAGTCAAAATTCCATAGCTTCTCAGAACAGACAGAAATACGACCAGGTCTTTGGAGGCAGCACGCAGCATGTTTGAGCAGACAGAAAAACCCTGCTAAAGTAAATACAATTTTAAACAGCACCTAAAAAAATACTTTAGAAAACTTCACTAAAATACAAAAAAAATCATGTAGCACAGTATCCTTTCTTTAACAATGGCCAGTATTAGAAGTTTAGGGAAAAAAGCATTAAAGAAAAATACCTATAAGGTGATTCTTCTGCCTCTGCTCTGCTGTCATAGATTCTGATGGTTTTTTAGGGACTTCCAAGCTGCACTCAGTAACGGATCAACGTAATGCCGAGCAATGGGGTATGATGGATTACAAAGCTTCTCATAAAAAAAGGAACACCTTTTTCAACTGGAATTTACTAATACATTTTAGCTGAAACAAGACCTTAAGGAGTCAAAAAGAAAAAGAAACAAAAAACCCCCTAGCTTGCTAAATAAATAAAATGTGGTCTCAGATCACCTAAAGAACTTTCACAGAGAGGGCATTGGTGGTTCGTTCTACTCCAGCTTCTATTTGGAAACACCAGTTGGTAGAGAAGGCATATGTCAGCTCAGGGTCAGGCTTTTGTCAAGGCAACCTCACATCCCAAAAGGCTGGTTGGAGAATTTATGTGCTGGTCTGAACAGAATCACCCTGAGCATCCCGCTTTGAAAGTCACACACAACACACCTACTGTACTCTTCATCTAAATCTGCTTGAGATCTGCAATCAGTCTGAGCTAGACAGATAGCAGGTTACAGGTGGATGGAAAGCATGAGAGAGGAAGACTTTAAGTAGCAGAGAAAGTCCAAGGAGACTTGTGCAATCTCAGCTTACATGGGCTTGGATAGGCATAGGAGACTAACACAGGGATACTTGTCAGAACTCAAATATGCCTCTTAGAGCAGAAAAGAAAGGCCCAGGATACCTCAGGACATGGAACAGGTTGCTGTGGTTCTCCAGCTTTTCAGTCAATGGTCCTTCAGTGGGAGGACGGCAAGCAAGGAGACTGGAAGGTAGTACACATGAGCCTGGACAGACTGCTCCTTGCCTGGTGTGTCAAAAGCAAAGAGACTTTAACTTGGCTCACAGCACTCCTGAGCTAACAGGGAAACAACGAAACTCAGTAATTTTTTTTGTTTGCTTTTTTTTTAAAGAGAGAGAGAAGGAGAGAGGAGAAAAATTGGCAAAACCACAAAATTCAGGAAACAGATCAGATAGAAGTTATCATTGTTATGAAATTTCTTTGTTTCATGGCCAAGACTGTTATATATCTCTGGCTGGGCAGACAGAGCATCATGTGTCTTCCATGGAAGCTTCTCCTCTACCCAGGGAGCTGGACAGAGGGAAACGAAACGTCAGGAAGGAGATGACTTAAACAAGCAGCAGGGGTCAATTCAGCCTGAAGCACAGAAACCTTACCCTAGGGAAAGGTACAGGATTCCTGTTCATGTTTAGAAATGGGGGACACCCTGTCTATTGTATTATGTTGGTCTTAAAAATTGAAAATACCCAAAACGAGGGGAAAATACACCTGAACAAGACCTGTAACTATTTAAAGTGACAGCTTTTCACCCTGGGGAAAGAGTCTGTGCCATCTTCGAGGCCCATGGAGCAGGTTTTAGATGGCTAAGCCTGCCACTATCAGACTTTTTATTAAACCCAGATAACACCATGCAGTAATGCTATTTTCACTACTGCTCTCTCATGGCAAAACAAGTGGGTTGTCAAGAGGGAAATGAGCACAAAGCAACAGGAGTTAATTTTAAAACATATTTGCTATGAAACCCAGTTGGAGGAAGAAATCTCCTCTTACAGAAAGAAAATGGAGGGTCTCTGAAAGAATCAGCTCTACAAGCTTTTTTTTTGACACACAGTTTTCTGTGGAGTTTTTTGGCTTACATGGAGTTTTGACTTTACATATAAGTCATGGAGAAAAATGTGATATAGCCTTTGGCACTGCCAGGTAAAGTAACAAGCTCTCCTTGGGAAATTTACTTCCCTGCAGTAAATCAAATCCTACCCCCAGTCCTTTCTGTTCATGTATTAACCGTGTCATCGCACTGTAAGCACTAGCATGTGTGCTCCCTGAGAGAAATACAGAAACACAGGTACACTAGTACTTGAGATGCCCCCTGAGCCTATTAAACTTTGAATTTAAAGTGGTTTGTCTGGTTTATTAGGTTCACAAATCCCACACTAGCCTCTGCACCAGCAATCTTATCATGTAGTAGTAAGGTTCAATAGCAGTTCATCTGGTTATGTGCATCAAACCTCCAAAAAAAGACTGGGAACAGCATATTCCACTCCCCTGAATAGAAAAAAAACACTCCAAAAAGACAGTAAAAAATATCACAGCACTTTCCACAGTACTAAATAAATTCAGGTCCTTTATCAGTTCTCTGATGTGGTTCCTGAAAAGGAACACAGAAGTGTGGATCTTGCACAAGCCTTCTACACAGCAAAACTGAAAAAAAAAATGTTCATTTCCGCTGAAGAAGATATTTTCAGTTTATAAAAGTTTTGCTGCACATTCCAACAGGGAACTTTTAGAAGAGGTATTACGTCTGGTGTGGGCAGAGCTATGAGGAAGAACGCTCTGAATGAAGTTTGGAAGATGGCTCTGAACACCACAGGATCACCCCAAAAGATGTCACAGGACTATTTCAGCTTTCTGCCACAAGAACAAAGAACTATTGTTTCAGAGACTGAAACAGTTGTACTAGAAAGAAATTATCCCCAGAAACCAAACAGAGCAGATTTTGCAGGAAAAACAGACACTTGTAGAGACACACAGAAAGACTTTTTCCACATGCTGAAAAGGTGATCAGGCAAGAAGAAGTTCTGAATGAGTTTTGGTCAGATCAGTGGGAGCTAAAATGGCCCATTAAGGTAAATAAAAGTAAATCTCATTATAGCTAAACCTTTATCGTCTCTAAATTACAGCAGAAGCATGCTGTGGAATAGAGGTGAGCAGCCAGGACCAGTAACACTCTGGTGCCCAAAGATGGAAATACCCATCTGCAGAAAGCATTAAAAAGGTAAGGAAGCCCTTGCAGTACACCTGGAGAGAAGTCAAGGACATGTTTTGGGAGGAGAAGTAGCCTGGAAAGGACTTGGGACTGCGAGCAAGGGAATGGACAGTAGTTTTGTTACTGATGCATCCAGAATAATGCTTTCTGCCAAAGAAGTATTGAGCTGCCATCTGCTTTTCCTAAGGAAAATGACCTTCGTGGCCCCTACTTGGGCTAGCTGTATTGACCAGAATGCAGCAAAGTTTATTGGAATTACACTTGTAGCTGAAGGCTGCAACAGCTCAAAACGGTTTATAATATTAACAGACATGGGAGATTTGTAGAAAAATGTCCAGAGGAGTTAAGCCCATACACTGAGAGGGAAGCAAAACCAGAATCCTGCTCTCAGCCTGCTGCTGTGCTTGATTCTGCCTCTTCAAATCTTCTCAAGACAATTCTTTCAAATCCATCACACAGAAACTGTGTGGCTCATGGTGGAAAGTAAACATCCTGTTTGCAAAAGCCTTTGCCTTTCACACATTATACTGAGTGTAAAAAGATGATCACTGAGAAACTCATAAACACACACACATTTGGAATGCTGAGCTCTGTACTCACTCACGTTTCAATCTTTATATTGCTTCATTAAAGACTGGTGCTCAACTGCTCCCTCTCAAACTGATGAAATGAAGCCTTCACGAAGGGAAGGAATTTGCACTGAAACGCATCCTGGGCCCACGAACTACGCCTCCAAGCTGAAGACAATTTGATAGATGGTGCACTGACCACACAGTCAGGTTCAAAAGAAATCAGTTTGGAGTTCTGGAGAATTTTGAAAGTATTTTTGATCAATGGTGTTTGGAAGTTTCAAGAACATTAATTCCATATCCAGTTTGCCAAAATGTCTACCTTAGACACAATTTATGAGCATACATGTCAAGATATATTTTAAATACTTTGAGACTTCCAAGTACATGAATAACAAATGCATCATTACTACCTTTTTTTAACATAACATCATATAAATCAAGAGAAAGCACCAGGCTTTCTCAGTTAAGAAAAACCACTGCACTTAAAATAACATAGGTAGTACTTCTTATATTAATGTACAATGTCCAAAATTACTATTAAATTCTGTCAAGAACAGTTTAATGTGGCACACTCTCAGGAACTGAAATTAACACATACATACTTGGAGTTTAAAACCACCACTTTGCTGTATCTGTATTTTTCATATGTAAGCTAAAGCTTAGGAAGTCCTTAGTTTCTCTTCTGAAAATGTGCAGAAGTACCATGTCAAAAAATGGAAACATCATCTGAATGTAGCTACTGTCTTTTCACTCAGTTGTCTATCAACTGTCTTGTGTCAAGGTGCCATAAGGCGCTTATCTACAAGGCATTTAAGGATGGTAATTTGTCAGAAGCATTTCCTCGTGCTCCCTGTGATGGTGGTTACAAATCGGGAGGTTTTGGAATTCCTTCTTAGCCAGTCCATACTATCTGGTGGCGACTGTTAGCGGTTGAAAATGTTACTCACTCAGATGGTGGATAGTGGTAGCTGAGGATACCGCAATGGAAAACCTCTGCATTGCCATTTGCGTGCTTCCAGTCAGTGGGAAGGTTACGTGGTCAAATGGTTGGGATAAGTAGTTCTGTTGTAAGTCAGCTATTCTGAGTGTATACTAAAGCACGCTGAGACTCTCTAGAATGGATGCAGGTTGTTCGAACTGACTGTTTTGTTGTTTATTTTTTCACAACCATCTTCTAAAGTTGCCAGAAGTATTTCTGAACTGATTGAGTCTTAGAGAGGAAAAGGAATCTTGACTGTTGTTCCTCAAATAACCATCCAAACAACACAATCATAACCACAGAGTCTTTGTAAGAAGAATACAAAAGACCCTGTAAATTCCTTGAGTGATGATAATATTCTGAATGACAAGGACCAGTGTGTCACTCTGCAAAACTCTAGCCTCATCCAAACTGGTTTGCTTGAGAGTGACTCACTGTCATGTCTCTAAATAATTGCAGTTGGATCCTGGTGCAGTTCTTCATCACAATAATTGCATTTGCTTTTCCTGTCAGAGAGACTGATTTGACTTTTTTTGGAAGATCCCCTTACTACCTTTGGCATCATGCAAAGGTCAGTTTTGTTGAAGAAAATTATTCATATGTGCTCTCGCTCCAGTTCATTCTCTCTTAAAGGGCAATTTTATATTTTTGACTGGGTAGTGAGAAATACTAGTGGGTATTTTTTGTTCTTAGCATCCAAGATACACAGTTCAGTGAGTGGCTTTCAGAAAAAAAAGACCTGCTTCATCTATGTCCCAAGCCATTTAAGTAAGCAGAATTATTTTCTGAATTATGGACAGAAAGGAAGACTAACAAGATGTTACTATTCTCCCAGGAAAAAACCCTTCCCTGCCCTCTTGCAAGGCAGGGCACCCAAAACAGACCTAGGGAAAGCAGAACTATAGCCTTGTCTTCACGTGAATCAGCGGTTTGATGACAATGGGACCACTTTGCTCACCATACTGGTCTTCAGAGACATGCAGGAGACATCCTCAGAGTGGGAGCCTCGCATCTCCTGCAGGTCTGCTATGATTGGATGGCACCACATTGTCCATTAACGAGTATGGACTGTGCCTAGCACATAACAGGAGTCCTTCTCTTCTGCTTTGATGCAACAGTCTTTGGCTTTCCCAAAGCTCTGTCTTCTTCTGGTACTCATAGAGGACAACTCTTCCCTAACTTTCAGGTACACCTCCATCCACTTCTAACCTTCCCATAGCTCAGGATCCTTTCCCCCTTACTGCTTCGCAGTAAGCTTCTTTAGCTTCTCTTCAAAATGCAACACTGTGAAGTTTTGTACTCTTCCCCAGACCCTCTGACTGCACTCCTACCTCTCGAACACTTGCGTTCCACCTTCTGCCTCTTGTTCAGACTCTTGTATATCCCATGTTATTCAATTCTTTTACTCTCCTCATTTTCTACATCACTCAGCAACTCAAATCCTGAATTAAGCACAAAAATCTCATTCCAGGCATTGCACAATTGTGGTGAATCAATTCAAAAAGACCAAGGGCACATAAGGATGTTTGTCAGCAGAGTAGACTAAGATCTGCGCAAACTGGCAGCTCAGCAAACCTCTCCTTTTTCTGCACATATAAAAAACTATAATACAGGAGAGAAATTTTGCAGATACCCAAGTAAGAGAAAAATATTGGTAATAGTGACATCATGCCTACAGAGACCGTAAAGGGCCTTCGGACAAAGCACAATCTGAATTATGTTAGCCGTCTTTGCTAAATTACTCCTGCACTGTTTTAAGCTGACTCTTCCTTCAGCACTTCTTGCCGTATTTAGTATCATTGTGAGTTTGAAAAACTCAAAACCTCATACTCAAGTGGGGCCCCTGGGGTCTGTTACATCTCAAAACAACAGATCAAGCAAGAGAAACACCATGAGAAAGAACATTCCATCCCCCCAAAATCATTAGCACACTAGGTGAGGCACACTTACTGGCATATTTCTTTTGACTTACACTTCACTTGAAGCCACAGAACCGCCCAGACTTTGAATGACTGCCTAGACAAAAAAACACATGGTAGGAAGACATCTGAAGACAGAGAACTGTCAACAGGCAAAGTCATTCCCCTCTAAATGTTACCTGGGGGAATTTAAAATAATTTAAAATTATATACCTCTACAACCTTATTTCATCTTAAAACAAAAAGAAATTACATCCATGTATAACTGTTTCTTCTCCTATGTTGGTGTAATCAGAAACCATTTGTATTACTTTTTCATAGATACTGCATAGAAAATGATAGTGGTAACTGCAACGAGACAGAGAGGGCTTTAGCTGTTACCGAGCTGGTCATTCTGAAGAAAGTTTCCTACTTGTCCCAAAGATTTAAGGGCTGTCAGGACAAAGGAAATGGAAAGAAAGGTGGCAGTAAAAATTTTCCAGTTAAGTTTCCTACCCGACCATCTTCCACAACAGTTACATTCACACTTCCAGCAGTAGCAAGAAGGTTGGGGCTAAGCCAGAATAACCTACAAGAGAATCAGAGTGATGGATAATGCTCTTTGCTGAAGATGGAGGGTAATGCAAGCAAGGTGATTATCAGCCCTGGTCTTGTGTCATCTGAACACGTGAAAGGAGCTGGAAGAAGATTTGAAGGCGCTGTATGGTTGGGGGAGGAGAAGAGAGTAGCATTAGGGACGGCAGACTGCTGTGTGGATGTCCTTGCAATGACAGATGCCTTTCACACAGACTCCAGGGCCAGAGCAGCGAGAGACACATCTGTTGCTTGTCAGACCAAGTAGGTGGAAGGTCTATAAACACCCCTTGGTTACTTTCTGTTTCTTCCCTTGCACATTTCCCACAGTGGGGAATTCTGCAGCTCTCCATCTGAAATAAAGACACAGAGCCAAATCAGCTGGCTGCTCTGAGGAGACTTTCTCCATAGCCTGTCCCTCTCCCTACAGCTATCTACGAGCACCGAGGTGTAGCAAAGATCCTTCAACATTTCTGTGCTCTCACAGTGAGACTTCACTGCTCTTAGCAATTCCAAATCATGCTTTGATCCAGAAGAGTTTGGTTTGCTTTTCAATATTTTAGGAACATTTCTCTAACATATTAATTGTGGTTATGTTTGCAAAGGAGCAGCCACAGGTGTTGGTAGCTCAGATTGCTGCTGGGAACAGGCAAATTCTCTGGAACTGGTTACAGTAGAAACTCATCCTAAGAAAAGCTTACCTAAAAGTTCAACATGAAAACTTTGTAGAGGAGGTATGAAGAGCTGACAGCCAATGAAATATAGTGGAAACTGAGGGGAAATGTGGGAGTGGAAAAAAAATTGAGATATTTCGCTGTTCCCTGATTATTGCCCTTAAGAAAGTCATTCCATCGTGAATTTCTCCAATGCCATATCCTTTGTAAGGTTTCAAAACCAACATTTAAAATATATTTTTAAGGATAACCATGTCTGAAAGTTAAAGCCCTTTGGGGGACAATAAAAGAAAGACTTCAAAGTAACAAAATGCTAAACCTGGCAACTTGTTTTCAATGGAAGTAAAAACCTGCAGGATTTAATACTTTAAAGTGTAATAAGAGAAATGTCACACGTGAAGTTCAATTTCTACCCGTGGAACTGTGCCTCTGATTTAATAAATTCCAACTTAAATGCTTCCACCACAACTGAAAAATGTTTTGCTGACCTCGAGCTCATTGTACAGTAGAGGTCCAACCGTACTGTGAGGACTGGGATCAGAGAAGCAGTGGTTTTCAAAGCAGATAGATAGCCTGATATGAGTAAAATCCAGCTGGCTAACATGTTGCAGTTCAGCGAGTGCTGAAACCCCTTTCTTGTGGACTTGCAGTCAGGATGGATTTCTACATGTGGCATCAAAATCTGTTTTAGATTCAGAGAAGTCTCTGGTCTCTCTCTCACTGAAGAGCCCTGCCGCACATGATGCTGCACGGTGATCTGGTTTGCCTTCAGCCTCACAGGATGACCACCCTGAACACCAGCAATCAGCTCCACTTACCCATACTGACTGCTGGTGTTATGGCTTTCCTTCAGCCATGAACAACAGCCATTTTACATGTAATATCACATGAAAGCAATGGACAGTTGCTAGTTAGATCAAGAGCAAATACTAGTCTACTTGTATAGCTTTTTAAAATGTCTTTTTTTGTTATTACTTTCTTACCAATTCAGCTTCCACAGACTTGAGCACCTGGTTTTGATACTTTGGACATGGGACAGAATTCTGAAAGCTGCCACCAGACTGATGCATGTCCCAAGACATTGATCAGGATCTGTCTCAGAAGGTAACACTGGTGCAATAAATAGCATCATCTATGAGCTGGGTTATTTCCAGCTCTGCACAGTGGGAAACTGCTGTCTTGGATAATGGAATGTCTGCAAGTTATGAAATTTTGACCATTGAACCTACTGGTACTTAACAGGGATGTTAAGATTAATGTTTATGATGTGTTTTGGAGATGAAAGCAGCACCGAAATGTGATTTATGATTTGGCCTTTGAGCCGGCAGGGCTCACTGGTGGGAGCAGCCTGAAGGTGTAGTCAGGCGCAAAGCCCAGCCTCTGGCTGCAGCCTGGCAGGGTGTTGGTTCTGCTGGGCGTGCATTGGCACAGGAGTGCCAGGGAACCTAAACCAGGCATAGTGACATGACCTTGCACAGCTCAAGCAGACTAAAGGCGAGCTCAGTCTTGGATAGTGGCAACCTTATTAATGAACAGTGGTCATCACAGATCAATTCAGAGTAAAATCTTTGGTCCATTTGGAGTTAGGACCCGGGAAATCCAACATGATGAGCAGGGAACTGTCTAGAGCTAATGGGAAGCACTGAACACACGCACATGTTTGAACTCTTACCTCTCTCTGCGTGTTGAGTGTCTGGGTGATCTTTGCTGATTTAAGAGTCAAAGCCACGCACACAACCCCAGGTTAGCACCAAACTGAACATCTCTTAGAAAAAACTCAGTGTCCAGCCCGTGGCAGAGCATATGCTTTATTTTAGCTAATGAATGCCTTCTTTGCTTCAGTCTTCAGTGCTAAGACTGGCCCTCAGGAATCCCAGGCCCCGGAGGTAAGAGAAGAAGCCTACAAAGAGCACGACTTTCCCTTGGTCGAGGAGGACTTTGTGAGGGATCGCTTAAGCGATCTGGATGTCCACAAATCCATGGGCCCCGATGGAATGCACCCACGAGTGCTGAGGGAGCTGGC
>Ga0065711_1000495_pt1 | contig 64446 bp, 45 predicted proteins | sample Hoacrofraction12_FD_59098 | JGI IMG/M metagenome (GOLD analysis project Ga0065711, IMG submission 59098) | Hoatzin crop microbial communities from Cojedes, Venezuela - Epithelial fraction 12 v2 (version 2) | ecosystem: Host-associated > Birds > Digestive system > Esophagus > Crop | place... | reverse complement strand
CTCCTGTCCTCCAGGCCCTCTCAAAGATGATGGAGAGTGGCTCAGCAATGACATCCGCCAGCTCCCTCAGCACTCGTGGGTGCATTCCATCGGGGCCCATGGATTTGTGGACATCCAGATCACTTAAGCGGTCCCTCACATCTTCCTTCTTTGCCTCAGCTTCTCTGCCTTACAAGCATGGGTAATGGTGCTAGCAGTCTTTTTTAAAGTAGCTCATGATTTTCTCAGAAGAGTAACAATAATGGCAATGACGCCATCATTTTGATATAATGCTTATTGTGTCTACATGGTCAAGAGATTGAAAAGACTTTGTCTTTTTTTCTTTTTTTTTTCTCTTGTTACTGCCCTCTGGCTATAGTAGGCAGAAGAGCCAAAAAGCTTCTTTCTTTGAAACTCCACTCTACACTTAAAAGAGGAAGAAAGCACAACAAATGAGAATCCAACAACCATATTCCAGATCTCACAAAAGTACAGTTTAAACAAAAACATACGCAGCCAGAAAGCAAAATACCCTAAACATTGACACTAACAATTCACATACATTCAAAGGTTTTTAATAGGGCTTACTGGAGAGCTTCAGAACTCTTTCTATATGAAAACGTCAGACTGTTGAAGCTTTTCATGGGAATGTACATGTTCCTACAAAGATGGAATTTTGTGTCAGAGGGAAAAGAGTGAGACTTTCACCTGTCCTAGAATAGCGTGTGACACATACTTAGCCGTCACATGGTAGCCTAGAGATTAAGCTTCTGTGTAAGATGCAGAAACTTGCATTCAAATCTGCTTTGCCTAATTTAAACCAGGCTCTTGATCTCGACCTCCTATCCTATGTTGAGCGCTCTGTTTGTGGGATTTGGAAGCATTTTTACTCTTGCCCAGTGAACATTTGGTCACTTACATGACAAGCAGAATAGCTCATGTGTTGTAGCCTGCCAGTGACCAGGTAGTCAGGGAGATGACAGGAAACATGGGATTGGTTTATACACCACTGGTCAAATCAGGCAAAGTTTGTGTGCTGGGATCCCATGTCCCATAACAGTACTCTTATGCCAGGGTAAGGCTTATTCTGCAGGTAAGATGCTGCTGATCGCTACTCTGAATGACCTCTTGTTCATCCTGACCTGGAGCAATTTCTATTAAATGGGTAAATCTTGCTAGGATATAAAAATGTCCCTTGGTCAATAACTCTCTGTAAGCCGTAGAATCATAGAATCATAGAATATCTAGAGATGGAGGGGACCCATAAGGATCATCGAGTCCAGCTCTCTGACTCAACATATAGACAAGTTTCTCTTCAAATACCAGATTGCTCTTGGCACCACATTGACATAGGCTCAGAAGTAACTGTAGCCTGTGAACAGTGAGTTCACATGTGATTTAGGGTATTCTCCATTGAATCAGCCCAGCAGAACCTGCACAGCACAAACCTTCCTTCAGGAACTGGGTCCTGACCCTCATGCTCATACGCTGTGCAAAAGCACAGAGTGCACAATGAACAGCATTAGTTTCATTTTTTTCCTGGAGTCCTAAAAATCCTGCTATAAAACATGGTAGAGGTAGCTACGGGCAGATGACAAAACAGGTTAAAATAAAGTACAGGCTGAGATTTTAACTTTTAAACAAACACATGTTAAGCCAAAAAAAATGTTACCTGACGTCTTATTTCTCACGGTAGCTATCTGGTGTTCTGTGCTTGGGACTGATGGATGAAATATCTGGACACTGGAAAAGGGAAGAACAGCTTGCTTAGCGTCATTTGAAGGTGTCTTTGAAATCAATAGATTGCAGACTCCAACTTGGAAAAATGGGAGATGGGGAAATGGCATCCGTGAGAGAAGACAGGGTTGGTTGGTGAATGCACCCAGCAGCCAGATGTGTATCTGCAGACCGGGATGTGTTTGGCTCAGCTGGAGGAGTCTGATAAGAGGCTGTGAATATCTGGGCTGCCTCTTGCAAAGGACGTAAGTTCCCTCTTGCTCCATAGCTTGGAGGATTGCTGACACCAGCAAAGACCAGGATGGTAAGAAGACCTCCCAGGTCATCTGTGCTAATGGTAAGTGGCCATGCAGGGAGAGAGATGGCAGAGGGTCAAGCCGTCTCTCCATGGGACAAGTAGCCACTTCTCCCATCTTCTCCCATGCTTCTCGGGTTTAACAGGACAAAGAGGGAGGAGAAGCATTACTGCACCAAGACCAGCTGGAAACTCCTGTAGGAGACTGCATGGACCTAAGTCTATGGCATTTCCAGGTAGTAGACTTACTTAAAAAAAACCCCAAAAGGAACTTCACAGGCTAAAGTTAATGGTCCCTGGTACGATCTAAAGGCTTCGTGCTAAATTCTGGGAAAGTTCACTCCGAAACCCAAGCATGGGGACTCTGATTCACCTCTAGCAGTAAGACAAACTGTACTGCAATATTCCCCAACATATACTCTCAACACTACTGCACAAATAAATCATCTTGATCCACTTCTAATTGAATGTATATTTTCACACTTTTGAAATGGTTCTAGTTTCATTCCATACATTTTTAACTTTATGAACTCAGGCCAGTTGTGTATATTAAACTTCGTGCTGAAAATACTGAGTTGAACCTTTCTTTGGTCTCACAAAGCAAACCCCAGCATTGTGAGCAGGAGGAAATGGGTTTATTTCTTACCACCCCAGGAAGGCTCTAGGTTGTCATGATGGGAAACACAGAGAAAATTGCTTATCAGTGGCCAAAGGATTACTGCAGAGAGGGTGTTTTCTTTCTGTGTTTGTGGATATTGTGATACAAAGCAGGGAGGAAAACCAAAGGCTGAGGAGAGGAACAGGCCTTGAGAAAGCCTGGTGTCTAGCATTGCTTCATCATCCATTTCCCACAGAACAAATCTTCAGCCTCTGTCTCGTTACTGCAGCTCTCTTCGTGATAAGCCAGGACAGCTGTTCTGGAGACCCGTGAAGTGGCTTGAGGTACCCACATCGGAAACAGTTGAAAAATGCCACCTTCATTGCTCTCATGTCATATTTTCATGCTGTGTTTTTTTTCCAAGTGGAGGAAGAGACTCAAATGTGATAACACAGTTTTACATCAAAATAGTAATGGATCCTTCCGTCTGTGAAAACCCAAAGTGCTACACAGATCATAAAGGAGAAATCCTGTGTCCTGTGAAATGTGTGGCAGTTTGCCAGAGTCACTTCTTTTCAAAAGCAGTGAAGAAAGAATTTATTATTTTATTTTATGAAAGCAGCCTGAGGAATTTGGAACAGACAGATCTGTGCCAGAATTAGAGGCTCTATCAAAAAAGTTCCTGTGGCCCAAATCCTGATCTGGCGTATATATGTGTATATGTTCTGGTACAATAACACTGATAACCCGAATAACCATAATACAAAAAGATGCCAGTTCCCATTAGCTGTTACAGATACCATTCTTCCTTCTCATGTGTAAACATATAATTTGACAGCCCTTTACCACACAATTCCTCCTTGTGAGAGTAAGAACTAAAATCTCAGAAAAAAAGCAGAAACAGACATGCACAGGCAGTATAACCTGGCAGTTGCATCTATTAAAGTCCTTCCAGAGGTTCTTCACCACTATCAGTTTTCTTTCACTGTTTTCTTTAAATTTGTTATTTTTAACAATGTCAGAGAAAACATTGAAGTATTGATACATTCGGGCCTGAAGACTCAGAAAGAGAAAGAAAGCTGTGTCAAGCCGGTAGAAAACTGCTCCAAACTACCCATGGATTGCACGTGAGCCTCAGTCATCGCTTACCCTCCCCATACACCCATTAAGGTCGGAGTTTATCTCTCCTCAAGGGCAGTCATTTTTCACAGTATTTTTTGCTCTTTTTGTTGTTCATAGAATTCGCTTTCATGCTCAAGGGAGTTTGATAAATTTCTCTGAAATGCTTCAGCAGTGTCACACAAATTGTGGGACATCTCCAGAACAACACAAAAAAAGCTAACTCCGCTGAAAATAGCATGGAAGGGGACTGCAGGAGGTACAAGGATTTTTTAAAAATATGTAACATTTCCTCCACTCTCCAGTCAAAGAAACTGAAGAGGAGCCTGTAAAAATGGGGATTTGTGAGCACTTCTGTTCTTGTGGGAATTATGTATTTTGTGCCCATGGGGTTTACTCTCCTAAACATTTTATGCCCTTTAGAAAAGTGTTCTTTAATTTCCTACCTCAGCTTTTACAGGCTAGCAATTACAGTCTTTCTCTTGAGCATGGTACCAGTTACTGTAGACTGTCAAAATTAATCAGTCTCCTTTTGGAGACCCAGATCCATATGTAGCTGTCAGGGTCTATCTAGGCCAGTAGCCTGTTCCCAGCAGGAGCTATGCCAGTGGTTCCAGGTGAGCTGTTTTCCCTGGGGATGACTCCTGCCCATTTACACTGTTGCTCTGAGATCAAATACAACCATCCTGACATCACACATGCCAAGCACTGCGTTACTGAAATGCCAGGTGGGATTCACCAGTCCGTTGGGTGGGATTTGGTGCATGGATTTGAGCTCTGAAATTGTCAAAGCAGAGGCACAAGTCACAGGAGCATAGAGCCATCTCAGATGCTCTTGTTGTCTCATGGACTGCCTTCAGAGCACGGGTCTCCGTGGCCTGTGGCATACCTGCCAGCCCTGGGCAGATGTCTGATGCTCTATGGCATCTTATGCAACTGAACCATGCTGTAGCTCTTCATTAATTACAACTGCAGATGAGAAAAAGCTTAGATCTTCTTTGGATGGGTGCACTCTTTGCTGGATAAAGAACTGGCTGAATGGCTGGATGCAGAGAGTGGTGGTGAATGGAGTTAAATCCAGCTGGCAGCTGGCCATGAATGGTGTTCCCCAGGACTCAGTTTTGGGTCTGGTCTTGTTTAACATCTTTATCGATGATCTGTAAGTTTGCAGATGACACCAAGTTGGGTGGAAGTGTCGATCTGCTTGCCAGGTAGGAAGGCTCTGCAGAGGGATCTGGACAGGCTGGATAGATAGGCTGAGGCCAACTGTATGAGCTTCAACCAGGCCAAATGCCAGGTCCTGCACTTGGGTCACAACAACCCCATGCAATGCTACAGGCTTGGGGAAGAGTGGCTGGAAAGCTGCGCGGTGGAAAAGGATCTTGGGGTGCTGGCTGACAGCCGGCTGAACATGAGCCAGCAGTGTGCCCAGGGGGCCAAGAAGGCCAGCAGCATCCTGGCTTGTATCAGGAATAGTGTGGCCAGCAGGAGTAGGGAAGTGATCGTGCCCCTGTACTCGGCACTGGTGAGGCCGCACCTTGAGTACTGTGTTCAGTGTTGGGCCCCTCACTACAAGAAGGACATGGAGGTGCTGGAGCATGTCCAGAGAAGGGCAATGAGGCTGGTGAGGGGTCTGGAGAACAAGTCTTACGAGGAGCGGCCGAGAGAACTGGGATTGTTTAGTCTGGAGAAGAGAAGGCTGAGGGGGGACCTTATTGCTCTCTACAACTACTTGAAAGGAGGCTGTAGTGAGGCAGATGGTGGTCTCTTTTCCCATGTAACTAGTGATGAGAGGCAATGGCCTCAAGTTGCATCAGGGAAGGTTCCAACTGGATATTAGGAAAAATTTCTTTACTGAAAGAGTGGTCAGATATTGGAACAGGCTGCCCAGGGAGGTGATTGAGTCACCATCCCTGGAGGTGTTTAAAAAACATGTAGACGTGGCAATTCAGGATATGATTTAGCAGGCATGGTGATGTTGGGTGGATGGTTGGACTTGATGATCTTGGAGGTCTTTTCCAACCTATGATGCCATGATTTTACAATTCATATATGGGTACCTAATTTTTTTCTTAATTTTCAAGCTGAATCCCACTCCTGATGGAAAATCTCCACCTGTACAATTTACTGTAAAGCAAAACTGTCTTCAATCAAGGAGGAAGGCAGATAAGGAAAATCTGCAGAGATGTTGGTCCTTGTGCCCTGGGCAGCTGAAATCCCACAGTTGTTAGACTGTTTGTGAAGGATAGAAGAACTAATTAAACTACAAATCTGTGCCTTTTGGTAGCCTGCTTTCTCTTGAGGAACTGGCAGTGCTCTGTGCTCATTTACTTCCATGTTAGGTGACTAGATATGTTTGGGAGTGTTTTCAGGCCCTGCCATCAACGGGCATAGGACAGTCTGAGTGTCCCTCTCCTGGCCTCCAGGCCAGGGAAGCCACCAGCAGAGGAAGCCCTCTGGGGCTGGCACACTTAGGTTCTCTAGTGGAGATGCAGCTGCTGGCCCAGCTGGACCTGCTAGTTGAAGCCTGCCCCATGGCCACATGTGATGAGCTTATCCTTGGCCAGTGAGGCAATAGCTGCATTGGGAGCCTACCACTCTGAATCACAGCGTTAAAGCCATGCTCCAAGGGCAACAGGTTCGATAGGAGCATATCACCTCTTCTACAGAGCAGAAGCAGCAGGGGACATGCCATGCATTGCAAAGGGAGATAAACACTCTCATACAGTCCTTCTCTTAAGACAACAGAATCTTAGCTTTCCAAAACACCAAATAAATCCTTGGAGATTTGCTTCTTCATCTATAATGGCCAGATCTCAGCAGTTCAGCTAGGGTGAGAAACTTGATCCAAATTTTATTGTGAGCTTGCCTGTCTTTCATCTCTGCTCCACTTGGCTTGAGAAATATTTCACAATATCCCCTCTAGCCTGCTGACACCTAGGGAGCAAGGGAACAGCATGGTTCAGAGAGGTAATCATGAATTGGACCTTTTCCTCCCCAAATCATGTCTGGTATTTGGGGTAAAGGGTCAGTTCTTGATTCCGTTGGACTTTCACTGACCAGGTTTGCACCTAGGATAACATTTGAGCATGACAGAGAGGATGACAACTTGGAGCAAGCAGAGAGAAAGGTGGCTGTGGATGAGAGAGGAAAGGCACTTCTTGTGCTGATTCTGCTGCTGGAGAATCCAGCAAAAGCAGCTTCATCCGCAAGGAATTTAGCAGGCGCCTGGATTTACTCCAGAGCTGGATCCAACTCTGCCACGGTGCAAGGACCATTCAGCGATCTCGGCGCTGTATGCTTTGCTTCATGTACAGGACTCTTGACAACTAGCAGAAACACAGTGACCTCTGATATCCCTTCCTTTGCAAATAAATGTTTTTTTTTAGCATGTTATCTGCTACCTGGGACCTTTCTCATTCATTTATTTGCCTTTAAGTTGCTGTCTCCACCACTTTGTCTGCGCTGCCTGACGTATCCCTAATCTTTTTTCCGAGGAGTGGAACTTCCTGGCTTGCTTTAAAAACTAGATAGGTGTCTATATGCATAAATCGCTTAGTCTCAATAGTCTGACTGCTTGGTTATCTCTCGGATTGCCATTTCCATTTTGCTTGGCACAAGAAGAGCAGAGCAGAGTTACTAAAGCAGAGAAACTTTAGTCCTCAAATCTTGCAATGGCTTTTTGTTTCTGATCAACTGAAGCAAAACCTGGAAGTCTTTTAGCCTATCTTGTTACCCAATACACACCCTTCCGGCCCCAGCTGTGCTTCTGGAAGTAGTTCCCACCCCCCGGTGATCATTTCTCTGTCGCTGCACAGTTGCCGTGCCCTGACTTCTTCCAGCAAATTGGCGCATGCATACATGGCCTATGTCACTTCAACAAGATCAGCTGTTAGCTGAGTGCAGCAGTTCAAAAGGCTGGACCTTGGATAGTTTTCCTGGAGATGGTCAACAGAGCTTTCACATGAACTGCTCTGCTAAGGGAGCTGGAAGGTTACCCCTGGCAGTGGGCTGGTAGAGGCTGCTATGTGGGAGGACATTTTGTAGCAACATAACTCAGTCTGGTGTGCTTGCCAACAGAAGCAAAACAGCACACACCCCTTACTCTGGGAAAGATACTGATCTCTGGTATTTGCTATTCAGTAGAGGGAGGTGAGTACCATCATCCCACACTGAGATAGGTGGAAATTACTATTTATTGGAAAGTGTCTTAAAATTGATTATAGGGACTTTGTTAGACATCCTGTCAAGATTTTGATGGCTAAAGCTGGGTGAGATGTCTCTCGTTCACTCTGTCACTGTCTGAACTGGCATGAGGAGACTTCAGATATGTGAGGCAGCACACTTGTGAGAAGCATGAAAGTAGACTGGTATATCCCCCAGTATGGATCTCTTGTATAATTGCTATGGGACGTGGAAGGAATAAGTGAGTTTAGTAGCTTTTTCATGCATAAACACACTTACTATCAACTATACAATAGTTGTTATTCCTCCCCTCTCCTCAACAGCATCCTGGGTGATCAGCAGATGAGCTGAAGAGAGGTGGAAGAAGAGGTGGGGAAGGTGCTGCTACTCTTTTCTGTACAGTTGCAAAGCGATGAGTTTGTGACCCTCCCACCCCCTCCCCAGGCCAGTAAAGCTGAGCTGGTGCAGCTGGAGAGTACATGCATGTTATTCTTCCCTGGATTCAGAACCAGAAAAAAAAAAAAGGGGAAAAAAAAGAGAAAAAACTCACAACAGAAGAAAAAGAGGAGGCTGCCTGCTCACGTCCCAGCTCTTCGCCAGGCGGTTTGGCTTACACTGCCCCTCCCTCCTGGCCTGTAAACTTTCAGGCTTGGGCTGTGCGTGGGTACAAAGTAGTATGCTATTCAAACAAATGAATGTACAATTTGAGATGCCTGTGGCCTTGCTGTGTCCCGGCTAGATATATTAATAGGTCACAAGTTAAACCTCGGTGTCTGCTTGCTCACTTTTTGAAAATAAAAGCCTATGTGCCAAGCGTTGTCCATAAGGTCACTCGCACAAGGCATCTATTTAGTCTCAGAGTCAGCAAAGCCAGATCAGTGGTCTGGGGAGAAGAAACAGCTACTTGAACTTTATAGGTTAAGAAAATCCCCAGCTAAAGTGGATCATCATTAATAAGTTTCCAGTTACATCCAAAGAAATGTCAACATTGATTTTTTGCGATCAGGATGTTGAGTAATTTTACCTACGCACATTTTTCTAGGTTTTGGTTTTACAAGGTGTTCCTGGATTGAAGCTGTGTTGTTCCTTCTCATGTCCAGTTTGCAGATTTCAAGTGCAAAGCAGAATTTCTCTCTTCCACTCATTTCTTCTTATATCAAATCTACACTTAAGGAGGAGTCTCAAAGTCTCCTTTTTTGAAGCAGCAAGTTGTTACTGACAACTGGACTGTGAACATGATCTTCTGGGCTCAGCTGACCACTTCTTAAAGGGTTGAACTGAACAGTGACTTCACATTTAAAGTGTGCAAAAATCAACCAGTGATTCAGTCATTTTCTAAACTTGAGCTTTCATGTATGACGCTAGAATAAAAGACAGTCTGAGGGACTGCCATAGCAACACTTGTACTTCTCTGTCACATTTCATATTTTTACTGAAATTAACTAATTATGGCTTCCAGAGACGCAGACAACCAATGTTATGACACACATAATCAAAAGCCTCACTGACGACTGGCCAGAAAAATCATAGAGATTGAACAGAGCAGTGGGAATTAATATAAACCAGCCAGAGCCTGGACTTTGGTGGATTTACCTAGGATACCTACCACATGGGTTGGCTTTTGTTCTTATTCTTTTGCTTACTATTTATCTCCATGTATCTGTGAGATACTTTGTAGAACGAATCAACATTGTGTACAGTGATATAGATGCTAGACGCACTAAGTTGATGATTTCTTTTTGTTGGATTTACACAGACAAAGACAAAAATGTTTATTCACACCAGTGAGCCAATCTTGGCTTCCTGATAGACTCATCAAAGGGGAATAATTACTTTCCCTGAGACCTTTCAATCTGCTCTGTTCTTACAGCTGGAGGAGGAAATTGCTTTCCCATCCTGGGAAAATTTAGAAGATCTTGATTGCTTCCTCCTATTCAGAGGGATCTTTGGGATGTATCTTATTACCAGCTTCCAGCACTTACCAAAAGGACTTGCACTGAGAGCACAAGGTGCCTTCCGGAATTTGGCCCAGGTACAGAGTCAGTCCTTCAGCCAGGATCTGTCACAACAGGGCTGGTCTGAACACACACATGGCCTTCTCCAAAACAGTGAATAAAAAGCTGGTGAAGTACTGTAGACCTAGGTTTTGGTGGGATTTTTTTGCCCACCTCTGAACTGGGAAAAGCCTTTCATCTGCTCCAAGACAGAGAGTAAGCAGAAAGCGAGGAGTGGAGCAGTTTCCCATGCAACCCCCAACCTGGGAAAGCAGGTGGAGTGGGGAGGAAAAGCCACCTTTCAATTGTGCTTTAATGAACAAGTTGTTTGTTCTCCCGTGTCCTGTGATGAATGGGTGTTTTCCTTCAAAAGCTGACGTTTGTCTTTCATTACACCCAGCATGTGCTCTACTAGGCAGGACCGTTTTTCTACTCTAGATAAATAAACATGAAAATGAATTTATCTCGCAGAAGCATGTTCTCTTTCAAGTCTGGCACAAGCCTGCCCTCTCCCCCAATAAATCTCTGGGTAAATGTGAACTCCTCAGCAAGCCCTTCCCCTTACATTAAATGGAGACATTTTGCAAGCTCCTGTCTCCACACAGCTCAGGAAAGCTGCCGCTGACTCCAGACATTTAGAGACAGTGACTTAACTACAACTCACAGCTGGATTTGAGAGCTCTTTATCATGAAAAAGAAACTTTTCCAAACCAGAAAACGTCCAAACCCTTTTCCCAGCTAGTGGTGGATAGCATTTTAACCCTAGAATTGTGGGGGTGATGTGAAAGAGCACTGCCTGCAGGCTCTTGCATGGGATCTCCTGTTGGATGGAAGTTGTGTTGTATATTATGATGCCAGTTAAAGTCTCCCCTTTAAGAAACAGCCTGTTCATTTGGTGCACAGACCTGTGGATAAAGCTGCTTGAATCTTTAAATGCAGTTCATTTTCCTTCCAGACTTAGTCCTGTCTGTTGCTTGTACTTTATTGGTTCACAACCTGATCCTTCACATAGTTTCTTGTTTCTTTGTGTTTATACATGGCAAAACATGTCCAGAGATGACAATCTCTCAACCTCCCTGTCACTGTTTGCCTTAAACCTGCTGAAATGCACACTGAAACTAAAGGACACTGGAGCTCTTTGCAGTTACTCACTTTCAGCACACAAGAGATGAGTCTTCTGAACCAGTTCAGACAAAGAGAGAAAGCTGGATGATAGTATTTCACATTTCTGGACAAATAATCACTCAACCTTATGTCAATGAAACTTTCGCGATCTGTCAGTATTTTCACAAATGCCACAAGTAGTTTCATGAAATAATGTCCCTGATTCATGAAAGCACTTAAGCATGTGCTCCACTCTAACTGCATGTTGATGTCTCCTTGAAGTCAATGATACCGAGGTGTATCTGTGATTATGTGCATGTTTAAGTGCCTTTGAGTGCTTAACTGATATCTTGAATAGTGCCAGTATTAGTCATTTAATAACACCTGTCCTGTTATAGAAACATATTAATAAATCAACCTGGTCAAGCTGTCTCTGAGCTTGTCTATGAAACATGTTGTGATGGCAACCACTGAGCAGCGCAGCTCCTCAAGCATACCGTGCCTATTACAGACACGTCCCTGATGTGTGGGAGGTAGAGGGCAAGGCAGGTCTTCTTGACAAGTTTGACTTTGCAACAGGATGTCCAAACTGGAGATTATTTGATTTGTTTTCCTCACTTGAGATTTTTGATTCTGAGCCCCAAAGAGAGATTAGTTCAACATAAACAGGGACTGTGCTCCCAGATACTTTCAAACCGCATTGCAGACAAGCCCATTATAACTCTTTTGCAAGACCTTGCTAAGTTTCAGCCACCTTGATTAAAGAGCAGCCTCACCAGAAAGAGCTCTAACCATTGCAAAGGTTGGTGTGACGGCTTGGCCTGGACCATGCCTCAACATTACCCTATGGCCCCCCCTAAATTTGCACCGCCCACCCATCAGCAATGGTACCACTGCTCACAGCTTGTTTGTAGAGCAAGGGAGGGAGAAAATCACTTCACTTGGCTAAGGAGAAGTTTGACTCCATCCTTCCGCTTTGGAAAAGAATGACTTTGGTGGGCTTGCTGATGATTTCTTTCTCAGTAATGGTTTTATTGAGCATATGAAAGTGTTAAGCTATGTCTCTCTCAGCCTGCATTTTGCTCTTAACTGGATTACCTTACAAAGAATGTTACAATGAGGCTCTGAGGTCTGCCAGGTCAGCTTGGTAAATGATAGCACTTCTTGAAGCTATAATGGATGAGAGAATCCTTGATAAGATTTGACACTTGCACTATATACACTGTCACAGCAGACATTTTGCGTTTTTCTTGATCTTTTTAAGGCCATAAATACTGGTCTCTAATGTTAAGTATGTGAACCTCACATTAATCACACTGCCAGGGAAAGCAAAGAGCTTTGCTCGTAAACTGAAAAGGAGCACAGTTAATCTATCAATGTTCTGTAATGAGGACTACTATAACAAAGTATTTAGGTCGATTTACTGATGGGCTACACATCTCTGCTAATGATTACACATCAGTGAAAGAGCAATGGGACCATCTGGATCACCAGGAGTTTGAAATTTATTTAATAATGTGCAGATCCTTCCTTATCTCTGCTGTAAAGTTCTTAAACTCCTTCACTTTTTCAAAATCAGTCTGCCCACTTGGGCATCACTGCTGTCAGAGTGCTACACCCAGTTTACGTGTCTGGGTAGCCCTCAATCTCAGTATTTTCAAACATTGCCTTCAGTTTCAAAGACAGGGCAAGAGAAGACAAAGCTACTTCACTCATTAGAGAGCTATTTTAAGATAAAGCAACCAACTAAAAAACTTAAAATCAACCAGTATGAGCACTACTTTATTCTTTAGAATAGGGAATTTGTGTCTAGCATCCTCCCATAGACATCTGATGCCTGTCAGGTGTTGATGCTAAATAAATATGGAAAATATCTGCAATACCTACCCTGGGAATTTAAAATCTGAAGATCATCAGGTATATCATCAGAGTAACAATCATGGGCTCAGGAGGTGGGAATAATCTCCCTTTCCCTTTGATATCTGCATTAGAAATACCTGTGCCTAATGATTTACATACTCATCCTTGGCTTGATTTATGGTTCATGGACACCTCTGGAGCGTCTTAAAAAAGTGACCACATGACAGCAGGTGAACCACACTCAGTAAGGTATGCCACATCTTAAAATTACATTGGTTTTCCTCCTCATGAAATATTTCTGCCATAGGGTCACTATCCCTGTCCAAGAAGCATTAGACAGTACACTGCCAAGTCTAGGAGCTGGACTTCGGGGGACCTGTCTTGAAGGAGCAGTCCTCGATGTACATGGTGGGAAGGCAGTGACAAGTAAAGAACCAAATCTCCTAATCCCCAAAACGGTTTAATTTGAAGTGCTTTGCAACTGGGTCAGAGTACCCACAGAAGGCTGAGAACAAGAGATCCTGCTTTCAGCTCTGCTTTATCTAGGAGAAACTTCAACATGCTGGTAGAAGTATGCTTACTTTAGGTTGCTTCTTTTGGTGGTTGTCAAAATGAAGACACCAGGTTATGCACAAGCTCCTCACCTTTTCCATGTGGAACTGTCTATGGACCATCCACACAAGTGTGAACACAAACACTCCCTTTCTAGCATGGAAATCATGGTTGTGCTTGGAGGCATTTTGATTGCTGCAGGTGAATTCAGTCTTGATGGTGGATCAATAGGTCTGCTTTTCACAAACCTACTGATAAAACCTTGAGTTCATTGAAGGCATCAGGTAAGCAGAGCAGTCTAAAAACAAAACAAAACAAATTCCCTTATTCCATTTACACAAGCGAGCAGTGGAAAGAACATCATCTCTCATAAAAACAAGGAAATGAGTTGTCCAAAACCCATATGCAACTGCAGACTGTCAGGCTCTTCCTGCCTGTGGTGCTCTCCTAACACTGGATGCACAGCAATCACCCCAGCTGCGTGCTCATCAAGCCTGTGCAATGCAAAATAGGCCAAATTTGGTAGAGGAAATGGGGCAGGACAGTATTTTCTTCTAAAAGGTCATCAGTAGTATAAACATACCTCTTTAAAGACCTCCTTAGTCCCAGTTTGGCTCAAGTTTCGTGGAAGAGATGATTATGTACACCCTTGCCTGTTCTGTGCTCTGGTCTGTGCTGAACGTATTGTACCACCACTCACTTGTAATGAAAGGCTATTGCCTGCTCCAAAGTGGCCAAGGGATCAGAAAAGATGCCAGATCAGAAAATAGAAATGGTCAAGAAGCATCTGGGACAAGAAGTGCCAGTGCATGTGGGTAAGCAAAAGTACATGATTCTCTCACTTGGCACATTTGTGGGTGTCAGCTGTGGAAGAGGACACAGAGAGGAGAAAATGAGAACAGGGGTCCAGACTGCGGTCCCTGGTTAGAGCAAAAGTAGTTGGCAGGCATTGCCTTCTATATTTCTTTAGCAGATTGAGACATAGCTAGATTGAACAAAGGAATAATACAGGAACAGGAGTTAGAAGAGCAATTAAAAAGAAACATTCAGCCAAAAATTAATGTATTGTTTACATTTAATGGGGTGCTTTGCCTTGCTTTCTTCAGGATGTAGTATTTTTTTCCCCTATTTTTTCTTCTTCACTCTCATTTCCTCCAACTTCTGTGTCCTTTTTTTTTTTCTGGTTTCTGCCCTCTTGGATCTGAATACACCGAGAGTTCTGGATCTGAACCTGAACTCAGATCCATATTTCACAGCTTCCGTCTCTGTGTTTCTAACAGTGGACTCTGGATGCGAATATCCTCAGATTGCTGGGGAACACAGGCTAGGTCCCATCCTGTGTGCTGGGGTTCAATGCCACCTCTGGTTCTTGTTTTTCTCTTCTGACTAGAGCTAAATAATACTAAAAATGACTTAATCTGAAATTTTTGGAGTGATAGGAAGGGTAGCCTGGTGAAGAATAGCCCAAATCTGAATCCCCTACCTCCTTCCAATTGCATCCAGATCTCAGGTAGCTCATCAGGTTAGTATGAGAGTCCTCACGCCATTCACTGCTGCAGTCCCTGCAAGCCCCAAACACACTTAAAATAGTTATTATCTGTGTCACAGTAGCATCTAAGAAAACTGATTCTTGTGCCTACCTGCAGGAGATGGAGATAGCTAATTAGACAAAGGTGAGCAAGGTGGTATTAAGATAATCTTGACTGATATGATGAGGAGCGGTCAACAGCACTCTGATAGCTGCATGGGCCATGACAAGGGTCATGGTAAGGGTGCGGTTTAGGGAAGGATTAGAAGGGGATACATGGAGTTTATTCCCAGTGTGAACATGTCATAAAAAAAGTCAAAGCCTATTGACAAGAAGCTGAACAGATAGGTGAAAGACAACTGATAATTTGAGGATTTTTACCTCCCATTGCTTGGACAATCTTTGAAGATATGCCAAAAAAAAGGAAGCTTGAATCTCCATCTAGAGATGTGTAAGTCCTGGCCATTCTTTTTTTTTTCATAAGTTGTTCTTATAAAGATCCTTACTGAGCTAACCTCAAGAGACTGCTGCAGCAGCTTGTCTCCATGCCCTCATCAAAGGCGATGAGGATTTGCAGTCTTCCTGCAACAGATGCAGGAGCTGAGCTACTGCCAGCTCCTGTCACCACTCCTCCCACCAAGCAGTGGTGACCCTGGGGAGAGTGTCTTGTCGTAATGCTGAATGGGCTTGTCTAGAAGGGCTGGGTCTCCACGTTGCAGGACGTAGGTGAGGAGACACACAGGGAGATCTCAGCAGCCCCATGGCTTTTTGCTGCTGAAGGAGGAGGAAGAGGGTTAGTGGTGGAGTTTTGGTAGCACAGTAGTTCTGCTAAGAGTGCAGATGTGGTCAATCCTGGATAACAACACAATAGTTATAGACGGGTCTATAGGAAAGCAACCTTAGGAGCTCTACATTGTTCAAACATGTTGCTGTTTCTGGGTGGTGATTCTGCCAGGAGATTTTCCTAACCCATTTTGGACAGATAAACAACATCCTGGCTGTCCCATCTCAAAAACACCCTTTGTTCCCAGCTGACACCGGGACACATGTAAAGCAAATAGCATTTCTTCCTTGGTATAGAACACCTGTGAAGCCTTTGTTTATCTCAAAGGTGCAGAGGGGATTAACAAGTCATTTGTAAAAGTGCCTTGGCCTGATTTAACTGTTAGAAGTGTAGTTATTTAAGCAAGGGACTCTATCACTCAAGGTCTCCTCCTTAGACAGCAGAAAGTATGAGGCACAGACCAGCTCACTCTCTGGGCAGCCTCTGCAACCTAGAGCAACAATCTGAACTGACTAAGTTGAGCTTGAGTATTTCAATGAAATATCTAAGTTTAGAAAGAAATGGAAGTCCTGTATTCACACTTCAGTAGTGTCACTGCCATTGCAAGTACTTAAATATGCCATTAATGTCCTCCCTCTACATTGACCTGGACTGGAAGTTAACCTATCATGTGCTAGCAGTTATGATGATTAATATTTTCTAGTGCCTTACGGAAATTGCTAATCTGCAGGTAGGGATTGCTGGTAATTAGGACAAGGCCGGAAATACTTAACCTTGTGCGATCTTCAGTAGAAAAGCCTTGTATGGAAGGCAAGGCATATTACGCTTTTGGCAGACAAATCATCCTGGAAATAGCAATGATGTGTCAAAATATCATTGCCTGAATTAGGTTTATTCAACAGGCCTGGGGGGTTGGAAATAGCTCCGAGAATATATGGCTAAGTATGGGCTGTCATGTATTCTGTACTTTAGAGACCAGTTTCTCCTCTGTAGTCACAGCATCTGTGCTCTCCAAAAATCCAGCTATACCCTCAGCTGCTCTAAATCAAGCGACTGCCCTGGGGCTTAGTTCAATTGTGTATTCGGACAGTGCAAAGGGCCTTGGTACAGATGTGAATATTGGGCTCCATGTCTCATGAAAATCCAAGCCATGTTTTCCTGCAAGTTTCTCCACTGAAGAGACTGCCCAGCGCCCCTGCTTTGTGTAAACAGGCTTGTGAAACCCCAAGGAGCAAAGAAATACATTTTGGGCCCAAATTTGGAGTTGACATACAGCAGAGCCATCAGAAAGAGTGTAAATCAGAGGTGAAATCCCCACTTAACCCTGACAATGAGGTCTAATGAATGAGTGCCCAACCCTGTCTTGATTTGCATGCAGTGCTCCCCCAGTGAGCTCCACGAGGCCTCCTGGACCCTCACTCTCTCATCTGTAAAGTGCCTTTTTTGAAGGGCAATGCAAACTGTGATTTCTACACCTTAAAAAAATAAAATAAGATGTGGAGTAAAAATAACTTGAGAAGAGATGGGCTTCTTGAAGTGGCTGGAGGCAAGGGTGAAGCATCTTCATTCTTTGACACCTCATGGACTTGCCTTGCCCATCTCCAGCTTGGCTGCTATGCAAGTTGTCAAGTGTGAAGGTGTGGGAGAGGAGTGACACTCGCTATCAGCTGCAAGGGAAGGGAAAGGAGACAGGCCAGAGTTGAGTGCCTTGATGAGCCGAGGAGCACTGGAGAGCAAACACAGGCAGCGACGGCTGCATGTCAGCCATCAGCTGACCCTGTTTGTCAAGGGACAGGATGGACAGGGATGTGTGTGCCAGCTCTGTTGTTATTGTCATGTCGTAAGGAGTAAGTGCACTGGCTTCTACATGCCTGTGTGTTTGATCAGGAGAGCACTGCTGACAGAGGATAAATAAACAGAGATAAAAACAAGATTAAGCAGGTCCTTCTCCTTATCGCTGCCTTTTTATCCCTATTGATCTCTGCCTGGTCCCTTTTCATCTAGTCTGGAATTCCTCACATGCTTGAATCATGAGCTGTCACATCTAATTAAAAACGTGGTAGGAGGTTTTGCATGCAGCAGCAGGTATTTTCCAGTACTGGGCAGCTGTGTGTTCAGCCTTTTGCTTTTCTCTGTGAAAACTGATTTTGTCTGTGTGAAACCCACCTGGATTTGTAGCCAAGGGATGGCAGAAGTGAACGGGAGAAAAACAACCTGCTTTTTCGTTTAAACTTATTCAGAACAGATCCAGCCCAAAGAGTGCAAATAGTGGTCACCTTGTCCAAACAACATAGACCTCTTGCCCTGGGAGAAAATAGATGGTATTTCTACCCCTGTTTGTTTGGTGGGGACATTCATCCCTTCTTGGGAGTACCAAGGTCTCTGTGGCAGATGGGCCGGAGAAACGCATAAACCCAACTCCCTTCTCTGCTTGCTGGTCAGCACTTTCCATCCAAAGAAAAAGTGGTCACCGGCTGCCTCATTTCAACCCCATCCCTGCTACTGTGTGCTGCCAATTTTCATCCAGGGCTCTCAGCTTTCTGGGTTAGCTGCTGCCTTCATGTCTGCCTGATCACTATGGACTCGCTGAATCACTATTTTTTGCTTAAAACAGTTAAAAGATGACACAGGTCAGTATTTTTGGGGCAGTGTGCCCTTCTTCACAGAGAAGAGGTCTTTCATACACCGAGCAGGACATTCAGAAGTGCCCCATAAATACCATGCATGTTTAAGGTCTGTGTGGATGTCCAACAACGCCCTGGACATAGCTGCAAGTTGAAAATTAAGTCCCTCAGCTTGTGCACCCATCACTGCTAAGACAAATAAGGCTAAAATAGAAGAGGTTACTGGAGTAAGGGTAAATAACACAGAAAAGGAAACACAGATAGCACTATTTATCTTCTGCCTGGATTTTTCATATCTACGTTCTACCATTTTCTGTTTAATTTTGTTAGAATATTCAATAAAACATCACTTGGACCTGGCTTTCCCTCGTGCTCTCATGATTTCTGGAAACAATTAGAACTCTGGTTTTGGCTTCTGTTTTCAAAAGTGGCTGGTGGCTTTAGGTGAGGCAAGATATGTAAAGGGGGTGCAATGCTATTAGGGAGATTGACAGAGCTAGGGGGTAAAACCAGGCATGATTATGGAAAGTCTGATCCCCCCGAGTCTGACCCCCCATAGGTATAGTACCAGGCACCTTCATTTTTTAGGGCCAGAACATGCTAGCAATTTGGAGACCGTGCTGAGCTCTTCCCCTTTCTCAAGTCAGGCCCCTTGACTCTGTCTCAGGCTGGGCATCCAAAATCATAAGCATTTTGGAAAAAATAGATCATGTCACTCATTGCTTTTGCAACTTTTTTGCCTGTCCCTACGAATGAGACACTTTACTTCAAATTAACTATGTGATCCAACCGGCAATCAGTGTGAGCAGTGCTTTTATTTATTCTTTCCTATGCCATCATTCAAGACCCCACAGTTTATTGCTCACCGCTAAAACAATATCGTTAGGCATGAGACATGAAATATACATTGCCAGACTCTCCTCTGTCTCAGCTCTCTCCCTCTCTCTCCCCATCATATTTTTTCTGAGGAGAAAGGAAAGAAAACTTCTTTTCAGGATACATTGTAGGGAGTGCTCATGAACTGGCAATTTATTTTCTCCTGGGTTTGACACTGCCAGGCCCTTAGTGCTTTTATTGACTCTGGCTAAGCACAGTGACAATTATTTTTGTTGGTTTCAAATCATCTTATCCAGCAGAGTGTGAAGTCAGCAGGTTTTTTTTGCATGCTGAGCATGCCCTTTCAGACACCCAAAGAGGAACTCAGGGAAAGATGATGGCCTTTTTTCATTTTTATCCAGTTGCACTTTGGCGCTCCCTGAACGGACCTTTTGTTTTGAGGCATGGAAAGCAAGGGAGAGGCTCACAGATGAGAAATAGATTGACAGTCATGAAGGAAAGCAGAGCTGGGATGTCCTTATCTGAAGGATCCTGCTGCAAAACCTGCTTTCCAGCACATCCCTGCTGGCAGCCCCATGCATGTGCCTCTGTGTGTGCACACATTCTGCATGCCCATAGAAGAGGGGATCCTCACACCCCTCCATGGTCATGCACAACCACCCAAGGACCCAGCCAGCAATCTCCAGCCCTTCATCTGCCCCACTCTGGTGCCCTCAGGTGTCTCCTAGACCACCCTAACCGTCCGTTGAGCTGTGAGGGGCCAGGATGATGATCAACAGGGGCTGCTTCTTGGAAAAGATGTTTAGGAAACCCTTGGCAAAGGTCCGCTGGAGCACTTATGGCTTGTGGGATGTACATTAACGAAAGCATTTGCTTAAAGCATTTCATGTTATCCCCTCCATCTCCATGTATCTTTTACTGGCAAGGCCCAGGAAGGACAAAAATCCTGAAAACAGCGGTGCTGTAGATAAAGCCTTGGGGACACTCCACAGACTGATCTGCATATCAGTTACAGCCATTTTGAACATGATGTGCAGAGGTTTACAGACTAGCAAAACTGCTTGGGAAGGAAATAAAAAACTAAGCCAATCTTTTGGTCTCCAGCTTGGATGAATAGGGCATTCTTCTTCACTGTCTTACGACAGTGAAATTTGGATTTCAAACACTGTAGATCAGTTTTTCTCTGCCTACTCACTCTGCAAGGAGGCTTTGACCATTTTCTGTTCTTCTGAGTGGTACAAAAAACCCGAAGTGCTTCATTCAGTTTCTGACCTGGAAACACTGTGGATTCAGGTAATTATTCTCTGGATGAGGAACTGGGGAAAGGACCAAAAATGCCTTTTCATTTAAATTTCTTCTTCAAACTTTTAAGATAGTTTTTGAAAAAATGTGCCCCCCGAATTCTGAACTTTGTTAAAAACTAAAACCTCCCAAATTTGCCCCCAAAATAAACTGTCATAATGAACATTGCTATTTACTTGGAGAGAAAAACTTCCTTTCTGTTAAAAAAGCATTTGCTAGAGTTAATGTCCTACTTCTATAGCTGTGATACAGAGTAAAATCTGAAGTTTCTGTTGCCATCCAAGGAGTCTCTCTCCTCACCATCACGTTTTCACAAATGGTGCGAAAATGCAGACGTAAATAACTTTTTTCGGACAGTGTCATCTACCTGAGGCAATCAAACAGTCTCAATTGAAAGAAAGTAATGCCTCCCTCCAAAAAAATCTCTTGAAGAGCGGGAGGGTTTTATTTGCACTTTACAGGAGGAAGACGGAGATTCCCCTAAGCTGAAGAAAAAGGACATTTTTATAAAATGCTCGGTCTGGTGGAGAGGTTGGCCTGAGATGTCCCAATTTCCCAGCAATCCCACTTGTTCCTGCCCATGTGCTACCATTAGCCATTGCTCCTGATGTGTTAGGACCCATAGTTTTGGGCAGAGGCTGCAGGTTCTTGAAATGGGGTTAAAAACATCCTTTCAGAAAAAAAGCTAGAGATTGATGTTTTACCCCTGGTAGTGTTTTGCACTGCCAAACAGTGGTCCTACCACGGGGTGGGCAGTGAGTGTTGGGGCAGGAGCAGAGGCAAACATCTGAGGTGCAGGAGGTGATGGGGACTTCTCAGTCCACCTTGACCCATCCTCAGGGCCCATCTCAGATCACTCAGGACAGATATCTGAGTAAAATTCCCCTACTCTCAAACAAAGGCCTTAGTGGTGTTGGACTGAAGTGACACAGGGAGTTTTGAAAGCAGGATGGGTCTTGTCTCCAAGATGATCAGTTATTAAGGGGAATTTTTATATACCTACAGGAACTAACAAGCAAACAAACATTTCTGGGTTTATTGCCTCTCTGCCTTTTCACAATACCACAGCATAGGCTGTGCAGAAGACATGCCTCGCCATATTTCCCTGCCTTCTGCATCCTGCCACTCCTCAGGGGCTTCCTCCTTGGGCTTGCACCACAGATTGGTGGATTGGTGCAGTTGGTGGCCTGGCCCAAGGTTAGACTCTGGAGCCCATCATCCAGATCTGTCCCCACACTGCTGCCCTTCCATCGCCATGGCAGACAAAAACCAGAGCTCACAGGAGGTGTCTGTAGTTCTGATCCATCTGCCATCTCCTGCAGGAGCCTTCTAAGGGACTGAACCAAATTATTCTATGTTAGGTTTTTTTGGGCTGCTGACAGTAGCTTTTCAGTTTGGACTGAAAACTCTTTCTAGTTGTTGGTGTTTCCCCATAACAGGCATGTTATGGCAAATAGGAGGTCAGTGTGTATGTGAGCTGAGGATGAAGGAAGGAACATCACTTTCAGATTGAGGGTTCTCCACAGCAGCAAGACAGTGTCTTTGCTGGAGGCCACTTCTGCTGACCAACCTCTCTGTGGTGTCTTTTCATGCTCTTCGCTTTGATAGACCATCCATTTCACTGCGGTGGTGTGACTGTACCAACTACTGCCTGTTCCCAGCAGGCAGGGAGATCCAACTGGACACCTTGGAGGGTCCCAATAGCAGCTACCAACAGGGCAAGCTGACCCTGCCAGAGCTTCCAATATTTCTTGAACTGAGCATTAAGTCTGTTGGAGAGGGATTACTGCGCCAAATGCAGTAATTAATTAGAGAGACGTGCTTCAGCACTGAGCTTTTCATTGTCTAAAGTGCTTGACGTTCCTCTGTAGAGGCTGTGCTAGCACTGTCAAGGCCCATCAACCTCCAGCCCTTCCCACTGTGTGTATTTTGCCAATTCACACACCACTTTCTCCTCACTGGTCTCTTTTGTCCTGCAGTGCCTGTTCTCAGCATGGTTGCTTGCCTTTTTTGTAGTGATACTGCTCCTGCCCAAAACCTTCCCATCCCTGAAGATGATACCAACCTCGTACCCTTTTGTCCTTACAGCACCGCGGTACAATGTGATGCTAGTAGATGAAATTTACTTTTTCTTGTGCCTCTGATCCTGAAGAGATGACATGCTGCAGTGTGAGCTGTCCCAGGGAACCCACCACCCACTTCTCTTTGCCCATTAAAATCGAGGCATCCCCAGAGCTCAGTACCTTGCTATCAGCAGTGCCTCTCCCTGAGCAGGTACAGCATCCCACTTCACCTTGCCTGGCCAAGCTCAGAAGATATGCAGATATGCAGGAAGCAATCCTTTTAATTTCTAAAATTCTGCTCTTCAGGCAAGAAGTCATTCATAAGAAGAAACAACATCCCCAAAACTAGCTAAGCTCCTTTCTTTCTCCCCAGGAAAAACCTGGATGTCTCTCCACAGAATCCATTCCCTGACATCTGTATCTGTTCTGCATCTTCTTGATCTTTCAAGAAGCACAATTGAAACAGAGCAGTGAGAGGCTATAAAGACGATCTTCCTGAACCTCTCTGAACCAAAGCAACTCTGGCAGTGAGAGACATGGGACTTGCACTGCAGTATTTCAACATGAAGGATGTTCTGAGGAAGGTGGAGGCACTGCAGCCCACCAGAGTTGTTCTAGCAGTGGAGGATGCATCTCCCCTTTCTGTACTTTCTAGCAGCAATGACAGTCTCATACTTGGAACCCAGGTGTGTGCCTGTCCCTGCTCCTGATCTGGAGTCTCTGTGCAGCTCTTAGCGAGTATTTTGAGTTCCCTGAACATTGCTCTGTCATGTGGAGACATAATTTTCATTCCCTCTCCTAACTAAAAATGTACAGATTTGAATATTTAAACTGACCACTTCAATCTTAATTTCAGCATCGATTCATAAACATGCCATACTGGTCTTCATTGTGGTGAATGAAAGGTCGATCTCCTTCTGTGCATTTTCTGAACTCAGTGACAAGTCTTCTTGGTATAAGAAGCGTGGCCAAGATAAGGTACAGCATCCTTGCTGCTGTATGAACACATAGTGAGAAGCAGTTCCTGCTGGAATGGGTGGGCAGACTTTTTTAACAACAGAAGTGTCGCTATCATGATCCTACAGATAGGGTATGAGGCAAACAGAGTAAGTCCTTTGCCAAAAGTCAGGAAGGAAATTGTCAATGGGAGCAGTAAGAGCGCTCAGCTCTTCCGTGACATTCTGAACTCGGCAGCATTATTGCACCTGCTGGGATATTTCTCCCTCATTTGAGGCAAGCAAAGGTGACAATATTTGGAATTAAAAGTTATGTAGATCAGCAGTGTATGACCTTTTGAGATTTTGAAAAACAAGTGTGGATTGGCAAGTAACTAGAGAAACACCTAGAATGTTTATTCTACCCAAACTTCTAGACATTTTAGTATTAAGGTTTAGTTTGAGCATTTCCAGCAACTGATCTTTGGGAAGCACAGTTCTCAGAAAAATCACATTCATTATTTCAGCCCACTGCACTTGAAGCTCTGATTTCCGAATGAAAATTGAGGGAGCGAGGGAGGGAAAACACACATTAAAAGAAAAAATAAATAGAAGGATTCCAACAACTGATTTTCATTTGAGCATCTTATATGGATTTTCCTCCTTTATAATTATGCAAAATAGAGTGCATCTTTTCCTAATTAAATGGGTAATGACTATTTTGGTAGCCAGCAGAGCAATGCCTTCGGAGAAAAGATAGTATTTGAAAGCAGAGGTTACGCGCAGAGCCCTCTAAAACAGATCTTTGTGCCAGAGGTTTTGTTTTGATACTAGAAACATTTCCACTACAGCAGCCTCTGATGGCAGTCATGTGCGGGATTAGGAACTGACTCCATTCAAATAACAGACAGCTGTTTGGAGTGAAAACTCGTCTCTGTCAATTTGCACTCAAAGAAGGCAGAGGCAAAGGAAAAAAAAAAAGACCCTGGGCCTGGGAATCATTGTAGCTTAATCCCTCCTTTGGCAGGAGATAAAACTAGGGCTTTCCAATGCTCTATAATTTCTTGCATTGACCTGGAAAGAGATTTCTCTATTCACTGGGCTGTAAACCTCCTTTTTTATATTTACTACATCATGTACAAGAACTGAATCTCCAGCAGAGAAAACATGCCATGTTAGGCTAGGAGCCTGGGAAGAAACTTAGTCTCAGGTTAAATAACTTAGTACAGCAGGGACATGCAGTAGCTGCTAAACACACTTAAGGATTGTTCTTTTAGCTTCCAGCGGAAGGTTTTCTCATTTTCTGCAGAACTGGCTCAGATTTCCAGAAGTGGCTAATGATTTACGGTAGTCTGCTCTTTCAATGCCAAAACTCAGACCCTGGAGGGAGTCTGAGGAGGAGGAGGGTCTGATTTTTGAGACTGGGTGCGCAGATCTTACAAAAAGTCAGATACCTTCTGTGCATCTCAAGTCGCCAGTATCTCTAGTCGTTCATGCTCTCTGATTTAAAAATAAAATGACTTCGGAAGAGCAAAGCAGAACCTCTGTCTGTGCTCTGCCAAGTGCAACTGCAGACCCAGCTAAGGGGTGAGCTGCCCTGCTCCCATACAGCACACAGGTATTTCTGGTTAGCTTGGCGCTTCCTCCCAATGCCATAAACAGGCTCTTGCCAAAGCTGTTTCTGTTGTTTTTCACAGTAAAAACTGGCTGGGCCAAGGTGCATCACAAAATGCTACAGAATGAATGGCAAAGCTGTGACCAGGATTCAGGGCTGTGTGTAGCCGGAGGCATCCCTTTTCCCTTGTCCTCCTCCTCAGAACTGTGATTTGAAAACAGAATAGTATTTAATCCATTAGAAAATGGATTTTGTTAGGAAATGAAACATCTCCTGCAGGGTTACTTGGAAAAGCTTTGATGGAGATCTTTCCACTCAGAGATCTGAGTGTCACCTCAACTGAAAAGTTTTGCACAATCATATGAAAAAAAGATGGAAAGTTCTGGCAGTGTCAAAATGTGCCACTTTGACATTTTGAAATTAAATTTACTTTGGGTTTTCTTTTGGATATAACTTTGGATTTAAATATTCTCTTCCCTGTGCCACATGCTTTGTTATCAAAAACATGGCTGTGGCATCTCTGCCACATGGCTGGTGGAGAAGCGCCGGGGTGGGTGGCTGTAGGTAGATGTTGCACAGGGCCTTCCAACACCTGCACTCGCTGCCAGACCCTGTAGAAACACTCATCATCTAAAAGAAAAAAACATCCGTTTCCTCCAAACAAACCATTTGGAGTTGCTCAAGAAAAAAATATTTATTTATTTATTTATTTATCTGTCCATCTGTATGTTTGATAGTGAGGGGAGTTTCCTTTATGGAAGATTTGAGAGAAGACTGGGTTTCATTGCCATGTGAAATGAGCACAGTTTAGGGAATCCTGAATCCCTTTGTGAAACACCATTTCCACCCCCGAGGGCCGCAGAAGCCCATGCGGAGGGTGCACCAGCAGCCAGGCCACAGCCAGAAGAAACATTCTCTTTCAACGCGATGCAAAGAGAAAGGGTGCAAAGGAAGGGGATGGAGAAGCGATTTTGCATAACGCTTTCCCTGCTTTGTTTGGATTGGAAGCTTCTCTCTTCATGTCCCAGCAGACAACCCTCGGTTTGCTGAGGAAATGTGCCCAGTGCATTCTTGTATAGAGCAGAAGCCAAGACTGTTTGCTATGGCCGATGCCAGGGCACTCGGCAACCTACAGGAAGGAAGGTCTTGTTCTCAAAAAAAAAAAAAGCCAATCCCCCTCCCCCTTGAGCTTGGGAGCGAGGAGACATGGATCCTATCCCAAGCCCTGTGCTCATTCTGGGTGGCCTTGGACAAGTCACATTGCTGACTCTGTTCAGCTCTGCCTGAAAATGCAGGATGAAGTGCGGCAGGGGGGTATCGCTCCCTGCTCACAGTGATAGCAGAAAGTATGCTGCACACCAGGAGCTGCTGGCAAAACCCCTGATGGGTGAAATGGGCTTTGTACCTTTGCTTCAGCTGCCTGTCAGTGCATCAACGTCAGTGTCTTTGGGTATATCTGCATTGCCCTTGGAGGAAGGTCCCAAGAGCACAGCATAACCTGCCAGGATGCATAAAAATGGCAGTCGGCAAAGGTCCAGGCTCAGCTAAGAAATCTGGACCTTAACCATAATGCTCACATTTTCTCTGTTGATGTTAACCCTGTAACAACTGCATGAACATACTGTCCAGCCCCTCAGTGTTAACCAACACAACTCTCCTTTCATGAAGTTCAAAATACAATCATAGATTGAGATGAATCTTCTCAGAGGTACATTAACAATGACCAATCTTAAATCCTGTTAGTCAGGACTTCCCTCTAAAATGTGGAATGTCCCTCTGGGGTGCACAATCCAGGATGAAGACAAGGAAACCTCCCCTTCCTTTCCTTCAGTAGAGACTGAGAAGTTTTCTTCCAGTCATCCCTCTCCTGTTAGAAACTTCTCTACCACCTCTATGGGCTTTGGCCCACTCAGTGTTTCAGTCACTTTGTAAATGCTCAGGAATTTCCCGCACTTACCGAAACAGTATCCACCTGTGAGACAAAGCTTGTCAGAACAGCTCTTTTCTTCGTTTGGGTTTTCAACACTTCAAAACTTAGTCTCGGAATTTTCTGTTTCTTTCTAACTGTACAAGAAAGTCTAAGAAAATATGTGACCTCTCTTTACCACTCTGCCCTACCACTCTGTCCTTGCTGCCATCCACGTCCAGGAGAAATCACCTCTCCCACAACATGGAATACCTGTACCTCCGTTCCTCTGGGAACTCACTGAATTTCGAGGATTATTGGAAAGATGTCAATGCTTTAACTTCTCTGAAGCAGAAGAGTGTTAAACCTCTTATAAAGATAGCACAAAAGACTCACAAGAGCAGCTGAATTCCCTTTTTTTTTTTTTTTTATACACTGAAGTTCCATAGCTTTAGAGTCTTGACAAAGTCATTATGGTGCCAAAATGGGAAACACAAGTCATTTTTACGGCTGTAAGCACACATTAAAGATAGCTACATCCAAGTGACTGGATGCTTCAAAGAACATGATAACATATTCATATTCTTTACTTGCATGAAGGATGTTGTGGATATTTTTCCCTTCAAAAATAGGTTTTATAAAAAAATGAATATTTTTTGAAACAATAACACTATTAACACAAAGTTTCAATCTGAAATTAAAAAAATAAAACCAATTTCTTTTCAATTAAACAGTTTTGTTATATCATTCTAGGGAATATTACTTTTTCAGATTAAATAATTACTTTTTTATTCATGTGCTATTCCTCTCCCTTTCTTTATCATTGAAGAAAATACTAAAAATTAGTGATTCTTTCCTTCCAAAATCTTTCTTCTCTTAGTCCATGATTTCTGAAATGAACTTTCATTGTAAATTTATAGACAAAACTGTGTATGACTTCCACTCTCTACATTCTGTAATATCAAGGAAGCTTTGAATATTGACAACATGTTCATTTGCTATTTTCTCTTTTTGGAATTTTTACCAAGGTAAAGGAAGTTTGAAGAAAAACAATCAGAATTGATGTATCCACTGTTGCATCAGGGCAGAGGTGGGTGATCTGACTCTGGGGTTTCTCTCTTCGGTACTTGTGCCAGGTCCTTTGCATTATTTTACTTGCTAAATGCTTGCACTGGACGGCTTGTATCTGCAAGAAATTAGCCCATCAACATTTCATTTTGAGAGGAAGTCTAATCCAGTCAGAGGAGAAGTCAGGCCCATAATAAATTTATAAGTGTATAAATTGAACTGAGAGGATGATGTCTTCAAAGCACTGTTTATTTACAGGGAACTTTTCTAATCCATACAGTGGAGATCAAAACCTCGCTGCAGACTCTTCAAAACCACGAGACACAACAGACCTTACCCTCCTGTTTGATTTTGGAACATCATCTTGGAACAACATGAAGGGGCAACTTTTTTGCAATTTTTCATCCCCCACAATACTAGCAGACACAGAGCCCCCAATACAGTGAGGGAGATGTTATGGATAGTCTTGAGTTACAAGGAATCATACACACACCTGTAGAAGGAAGAGATGGCTGTTAGTTCCCCACAGGGAAGGGAAGGCTGCTCTTGGAGTTAATCTCCCATTGCTTCCACAGACACAGCTCTTCCACATCCGGAAGTGAAAGCCGAGAACAACACAGTTTTGCACATAACGAAGCTGTCAGTAGGTACACAGCTCAGTCAGCATGGCCTTGTGAGCCGTCGAACTCCACAGGCAAAGGAGTCAACAGATGAAAAGCTATGGACTTGGTCTGCAGATCTTCTTCATGTGTCTATTGCCTTTGAAACCCTGTGCTCAAATTAAGGATTGAACCTCTAGGGCTGGGTGGCTCGAGTCAGTTGTCACCATGCTGCCTTTTGACTCTGAGCTCAACAGTTAGGCAGCCTGTCCATTCAGCAAATACATCAGGACATCCTTGAATTATCTTGGTTATCTCTGGCATGTCTCTTTCTCCTGTATTCATATCTCAAGTACAGGGGTTTGGCCACGTAAATTGCTAGAGTCACTTTGACATTTCATATTCTTAACATCACTGCAACACACTGGAATTATTCCCTTGGCTTCATTTGGCCTTTGAACTAGATAAGACTGAAAATGTACATAGCACGAGATCTTCCTCTAGCATAAAAGAGCACTGCTGCTCTATGGGGTTGCCTTTTGGAATACGACTACTTTGAGATGTTCACAGTTTGTGCATTATACACTCAGATCACTTGAGCGAGGACTATTCAGCAGCCTTGCATAACTAGTAAAGAGTTTCCTGGTTTCTGCAGGATTACACCAGATAACTGGTGTTGTACTGGGGATGGTGTTTGTTGAGCTGAATGCTGTTATCTCCATGCTTCAGTTTCCATATGGCCAAGAACAAGGGCAGTGATGCTTTCCAGCTCTGTGAGCTCCTTTGAACTCTACTGCCAAGAATAGCTAGATAATAGTGGATAGCATGGTTACAGTGAGCTTTGTTGCTCAAACACATCTCTGGGGTAAGACAAATAAAAACAAACAAACCCCCTGTAAATACATTTCTTACATTGGAGAAAATCCATGTTCTGGCACTCCCAAGCAGACCACCTGATTGCTGAGCGGTTGGCATCTGCATGCTCGTCAAGGGAGAGGCACCTGTGAAGAAGTGCAGAAAAGTACTTGCTAGCCTATGGGTCAGTGGAGCACCAGCATCAGTGGTGCTGCCTGATGGACAGGGCAATGCTGATATCCGCAGGACTGTGTTAAGAAGGTCAGAAGATGCATGGAGATGCCTTGTTGGTGCTCATCACCCAACACAAAAAGTAGACCCAAGTCCATGTTCAGCTCCCCGTGGCCATAGTATGTTTTGTGAAGTGTATGGTAGGAATCAGCAGGAGCCAAAGTCCCCTGGAGCATCTCATGGGGCACAGCACCAGGACACTTTCCTGTCTTGTACACCCTTGCTCACCGAGATACTCTGTCCTGCCAGGACACATGCTAAAAGAGATATAGGTAGACAAGTATAGACTCAAACCCAGAGTTTCAGCTGTCTAAAACTGTGTGAGGTGAACCCCTGAGCACTGGCTGGAATGTGAAAAAGAAGAGCCTGGTGACTTAGCTATTTCCCTCTTATACTTAGCTGTGGAATTACTGATTTTCTTTCAAAGATTCAGAGTGCAGCTGATGTAATGACATATATGATATATATTTATTTTCCTTTCATCATCTTTCTTTTCCATTTAACAAGCACATTAAGAATCAGAGGGAAGAAATAAACAAAAATAAACTAAAATAAAAACAAAAATTATTTATTCCTATCAACAGCCTGAGACAATCTTAAATTTGAGAACCCAAGAAAATCTTAGTACATTTACTCACAGAGTTAATAATTACTGTTCCTAAATAGGAAGACATTTTGTAGCCTGAAGTCCTCATTCTGAGCATATATTTATATTACCAGTTAAGTATACTTTTCATGGGCAATTAAGACGTTATTCACTCCTAGCTATTCACAGACATCTCAGGAGGGAATGGGGGGAGAAGAATTGTAAAGTCACAAGGATAATAACAGCCAAAGACCCTTTCCTCTTCTTGTGATATTGATTTTCAGAATATAAACAGAGGCACAGAATGCTGGATCTTGGTAACACACCTATTTTAAATGCCAGCTGTTGAGTAAATAGACCTCTGCGGGGATATGTTTGTTTGAAAAGTCCTTTGGGATTAGAGAATATTAGCCCAGCATTCAGCCTGAGACCTATTTTGTGAGGCGTCTTTGTTACTTTGTCAGCTTTCTAAAACCCTTTATGATGGGTCTTAGCCCTGGTGATATTTATTCAAGTAAACCTAAGAAAAAGAGTTAAGACACAGCTGTTCCAACATTGTGGACATCTTCGGCTCTCAGTATGTTTCGGCTCGACCCTGAGGTGCAGAACATCTCGGAGGAGACTAATAAAGTATTCACACTCAGAACTTCAGTATGCCACTTTGTCATTTTCCACAGTCAAGATCTTTTACTAATTAATTCTGGCTCTGTATCACTTTGCTCAGACACATGGACTACTGAGTTATTTAATTTCTGCCAGTTCACACACAAGGCCCTGATTCTGAACAGGGATAATCCTGGAACTTGCTTGCAGCCCTGCATTTTCCCCTTCCTCCAAGGAATAGAGGGTTTATATTTTTCTATCTGTAGCTGAAGGCAATAAAGTTGTTCTGCGCCAAATGGGACATCCTCTAGCCCCTTGACTCTCAAGTTTGTCACATGGGAAGAACATTTCCAGGCTGGACTGGTCTTCCCCCACTTGCTATCAAACCAAGTTAATGAAGCCATATTTCTTAGTAGTAGTTAATAAAAGGCAACTCTGGATCTTTGCCGTGACTCGCATTAAGTGTTGGACTTTACCAGCTAACCTGAGTCAAAATGCATGCATTCACTGATTTCGTCCTGATCTGGCTAGCTCAGACCATAGGAGAGGTGATGTAACATCCCAAAGTAAATGTGGTTGTGTGCTAACCCAGAGCTCATTGTCACCAAAAAAGCTCTTATTTTCAGCTAGAGTATTGCATCAGGCCCTTGAAATATAGAAAAGGTTGACTTTTATTTGTTGTTTGCACGTGCTTATGATGTCCAGTATGGGAAAAGCAAAATACATAGCTAACACCTTCAGTAAACCCAACTGGATGACAGTAGGTCTTCTCCATGTAGTGGACCTACTTTTTCATATATGACACGTTAGATAAATGAAAACACAGAAATACAAAGATCATTATCTGAACTTTACTGCTACACTGTGTCACACGGTGACTGAAAATCACAGTAACATGGCAGACATTGGCAGCCAGAGCAACCTTGGAGGGAAAAACAGAAAGCAAGGAACTCCAGCAGCAACCCATGTTGCAGTCCCGCAGGTTGTTCCTGTCCGTCTCTCTCCCTGTCTTATGGTAAAAAGGAAAACACCTTCTTAAGAGCCCCCAGAGCCTACACTTTCTCAGGTGTAGTAGTCTACTGAGGCCACAAATACCAGTGCAGCAAGCACTGTGGTCACAGTGAAGTCATGTGTACAGTGGGCAAGGCAAAGCAGACCCCGTTGCAGAAGTAAGCAAGCCAGACACAGCTCTTAATTTCTGGGATGCGGCATGAAGTTGACTTAATTTTGACAGATTATAAGAAGCAGTAGGGGTTACAAAATACTGTATCCTGCCTGGGAAAATATTTAGGCTGCAAAATATAAAAGCCTAAGCCTGAGCAAATGATACTTAATTGGGCAAAAATGATGATGTTTTATTTAATCCTAAGAAAAGGATATAAAAAATGATAGATTAGATCAAAATTAGATCTCTAACTTCAGGCATCTAGGGCTACATGAAAGAGATTTCAGCTTAAGCATCTAAATAACTTTAAAACACTGATTTTCCTGTGTTCCACCTGTGTACCAGGAGGGTCATGATATTTCCCCATGTGTATATCTCATGGGTATGTTCGGTAAATGAGTACTTGGAAAGCGTTTTGAACTCCCTGTGTAGAATAAACTACCTTCCCCAAGTGTTATCATGCATATCCAGTCTCCCGCCCTGTTTTCGGAGAGCGTGGTGTTTCATTTCACTAGCGAACCCACAGCTGCAGCGTTGTTTGTTTCCACAGGTGGATTTGAAGTAGATGCCATCTTAATCGCTGAACCTGACCATGAGAAATCAGGGACCCCTATTCCAAAGGCAAGACCTTGCACAAACACAGGGCTTGCTTCGGGAAGGCGTTTCTCCGAGCAGAACACAGATGAATTGTAGGAATGGACAGAAACCCTCTGTTAGCAAGGCCAAAGAGAAAAACCTGGGCAGAATCCAGAACTTAAGTCAGGTAAATAAAATGGTACATTTCTATGAGAAGCCTCATGAATACGCAAAGGTTTTTAAAATAAGTCCTTTCTGGAAGTCACAATGTACAGTATTCTCTTCCAGGAATGATGCTGTAAGACACAAGCATTACTACTTTGGTATTTTCTCATTAAGTAATTGAACAGAAAAAATAGAGTTGCAATCCAAACTGGGCTGGAGTTGGAATATTGCTTACAGCCTGTTCTGTTCTGAATGCTAACCAAGCACAGAGTGGGCTTCATCCCCCTAAACTGAGTTTCCTTAAAAATGAGGTATCAGTTCTAGCCAGTTCCTTCAGCTCCCTGTGCAGGCAAGGCAAGAGACAGAAGACGCTCTGCCATGTGACGTACCTGTCTTTGAGGAGCTCATCTCTTTCCACTGGCAAGGAAGGGAGGCCAGCCCCGACTGCCCATCGAATTTTTCGGCAGTGAAACTTTGGGAATTCCACCCAGACTGCACCCTTCCCAGCTCTGGGGCCAAGGCTCTGCTCCCTCGCTCAAGAAAAACATATATAAGTAGTTGTTCAACATGAGCACATACCTGAAACTCAGTGGAAATTAGGTGGATGAGGAAGTGTGTCACTTAAACGCATAGTGCATGAATATGTAGGGAAGGGGAGGGTAGAAAAACAGTCTTTTACATTCATTTAGGTTAATAAATGAATTTTCACTTGACCACAGTCACTTTCTTTGAATATTCAACAGCTGAACTACACGAACGTGAAAGTTTGTTGACAGCAAACGTTCAGATATTTTGTGAAAGCAAATTTGGAAGTTTAAAATGTGGGTTGTGTTTGAAATCCATGTTACTTTCAGCAACCAGAGCTGTGTGTTGCTTCATCTTTGTATAGGACTGAGCACACTTGCAATGCTGCCAGAATGAAGGAACAATAATTCTTTCATGTGATCACTGAGTATAAGTGTCATATTCAAAGACTATTCATGTAGCAAAAAATAACAATAATTCAGGCTCAGATGATCTCTAATATAATTACAACACTGCACCTCCCAAACACTGCCTGTCAACTCTGGTCATGTTGACTATTTCTGTGCAGATTTTTTTACTGGTCTCTACATAGAGAGAAAATCATCTAGTGGGTCAACAGGGAGAACTAATCAATAAAAACAAATCTAACCCTTAGAATGTAAATATGTCTGCCAGTAAATTATTAAACTCAACAACGTCATCATTCTGTGCTACATGTGACTTCCTGAAAGCAGCTCTCTATAGATCTCAACGGTCCAAATCTGTCTCAACAGCATATCTCAAATGTTGATAAAGGCTTTTTCCGTATTGTTAAACTGGTTTGATCCACGTAAAGGTGTCTGCACTAGTATAGTAATAGTCACAGAATCACAGAATAATCCCAGGCCTTGTCTGTAGTTGATAAAGACAGCGGAATGCAGAGGATGGATTTGATATTGGAAGATGCCTCTTTCTGTCTCTGCTTTAATTACAGAGGATCCATGTGGGGCAACCGAACTCCTAATCACTCTATAAGGCATTTCATTAAGATATATAAAGCAATTTGGGACTTTCCTCTTAAAGTCATCAACTTCATCTTCCAGAACAAGCAAGACTCCTTCATTTATCTGCACGTATTTCCCTGGCTCCTGCCAAGCCCGAAATGACTGACTTGCAGGGGGCAAGCCAGAGCACGCAGTTGCACTCGAGGGTGCTCAGTGCCGCTAAATGCACGCAAGAGCAGGACTCAAGTGGCACCGAGGCAGCTCAGGGCTTTTGCTCACTTTTTTTGGTGTTCCAATATCCCCACACACAAACTTTCCTTTGCAACACACGGCGCAAAACTTGAGGGATTTATTCTCACAAGCACCATGAGTGCAGCATTTTTTGAGTGCCGCTTTGCTACTCAACAGCCCTTGGCAGGTGGTGGCTGCAGAGCAGAGGGAGTCTGGGGCAGGGAATGCTACTTTCTGACACCCTCCCTCATCCAGCATCTCCCCCCAGCATGCGGTGCTGCCGTCCTCAACTTCTCTCTGTCTTCTGGGACTGTGGCTCTCACTCTGCATCTGGCAGGACTTTTTATGATTTTTCTGGAGACAGTCTTCCTGACCCATCCCTTGTCTCCAAGGATGGGAAGATAGCACTTTGCCAGTAAGTATTCCTCGGGGCTGTGGTTGCTGCCAGTCAACTTCTGGCTCCTGAGAAGGACCTTTGCCAACAAAGATTTCCAAATACAGCCTATAAAACTTAAGACCACTCACTCTCTCACTGCTTATCTCAATTGTCTTCTTGTGTTTTCTAGATCATTCTATCATCTTTATCCCTTTCTTGGGACTGAGACTTTTTGCTACTAACAGAGTGCGTGAAATATCCACTTCCTAGATGAGGCTGAGTGACTTTGAGGTCATCCCAGAGTAATTTCAACAGAGTCAAGTCAGAGGAGGCACCCAGGTTAGATCAGGTCTGCAGCCTCTTTGAAATACAGAAGCAAAAACTATCTTCACAAATACTTAATAACATTTTTCTCCCTTTCTCCCCCATTTATTTTTTTTTTAGCCAAACCTATATAAAAATTTGGTCAGATTGATTCTGGACTGAATTTCAAAAATGCCACTTCCAACATTGCACCTAGAAATGAACAGACAGATCCCCCAGGCAGACGCCCAAGGCTCCTTACCTGGAAGAAAGGAAATTATGGGTATAATGCTCCCAAGATAAATATTGAATGGTTAGGCATGGATATTACTATGGCACATCCAGAGACATCCTATTACATAGCTCTGCACAGAATATATGTTAACAAAATATGCAATGTATACATACATCTCAATGTGAAAATAAGTCCTTATGGTTTTAGAAAATGCTCAGTTTCCTCACTACGTTCTGTCCTCTGTCACAACACTACCTTTTCCCACAGAGATATTATAAGACATGACTTAAAGGGAGATTTCACTCTGCGTAAAAAGATCACTACGCAGAGGACTTATGCCTTATGTCCTGCTGCAAACTTCCTCATCAGAGTGAATTTCTTGCCATGTGTGTTTTTACTGCAGGAAGCAGTCAGTCAGTTTTCTTTTAAATGATACTTATATACACAATAAGTACAGTTATCACACACCCAGACAAATCTCAATGTCTGGAAACACTTGCGTCTTTTCAAGTGGTCCAGTTAGTTCAAGAAGTCACCTCCTCTTTGCTGAGCCACAGGAGGATATGTTTCTTGCTCCTACATGTTCCTTTGCCTCTGGAGTGGGCTAAGGGTGCTCATATGGCTCAAGTTCCAGACAGCAATTCATTAAGCTGCACTGTCCTCTTTGCTTGGAACTGTGTGAACACATTGCCAGAAGCATTTTACCTCTGCACATTATTTCAGGAGCCTTCCACACTCATTTTCTCTTGCACTGTACCTAGCTTTCATTAAAACAGCTTTAGCTAGAGCTGAACCCCTTTAACTTGATCAGGTCAGATCAATAAATTATAGTGCTGTTTCTGACAGCTCAGAATAGCGCAAGTGGGAAATGTTCCTTTTTGAAGCAATCGATAGGAAGTATCCTAGACACACAGATGGAGAGCATGTGTCCACTGAAATTAAAAGGAGCTGGGGCTACACACCCAGAACGAAACACTGAGCCCTTTAGTAGTGGAAGGCCATTAAAAGACCTTAGTGATGACACTCATGCAACCTAATACCTCCATTGATGATATACACTTATTTCAACCAACTAATGAAATTGGGTGGTTTTATTACTTTATTGCTTTTTTGAATTTAATAACACATGAAGGAAAAATTAAATGACCGTTTTCTCCATGGTCGAGTCTCTGTTTTCAATTGATATCTTGTTTCATTCATTTTCTTCATGTTTAAATGCTGTTCTACCCCCCTAAATTGGCAAAGTTTGAACATACACACAACCCACAAAAACTTAATAGAAGGGTTTCTGGTTTCCCGTCAAATCTTACTGAATCCAGCAAAAAACCACGTTATGGAAAGATTCAGGAAATCTCTTGAGCATGGTCATACGTTCATCCTTATTCAGAAAAGCCTTTAAGCATGTAGTTAGCTCTACTTCATTGGAAATTAAGCACATGCTAAAATTCTTTCCTGAAAGAAGTACCCTTTGGTCCACCTACTTGCAGATGCTTGGTATCTTCATCACTTAGCCAAGTAGAATGACGTTTCGCTATGGCAGATGCCAAATCGCTAACTGAGCAATGTTGGAGGGCTCAGTGAGCAGCCTGAGCATCTAGTTTTTAAAATTAAAACTCTGTGAATATCAGGGGACTGCAGGCTTACTCCTAAACCACATTCGAACTTACAACCAGCTAAAGGAAAAAAAAAATATTTCCTTGAAATATAGAATCATAGCATCATAGAATCATGAAGGTCGGAAAAGACCTCTAAGATCATCAAGTTCAACCCTTAACCCAACACTACCATGCCTGCTAAACCATGTCCTGAAGTGCCATGTCTATTGAACATAGTAGGGGTCCTTCTTTCTACCCTTTTTAAAAATGGGCAAACTGTTTCCCTTCTTCCAGTCACCAGTGACTTTGCCTGACTGCCATGACCTTTCAAATATCATGGAGAGTGACTTGGCAATGACATCAGCCAATTCCCTCGGGACTCTGGGATGCATCTTGTAAGGTCCCATAGTCTTCTGTATGTTCTGTATGTTCAGGTTCCTCAGGTGGTCCCGAACCTGGTCTTCCATTACAGTGGGAAGGGCTTTGCCCCTCTGGTCCCCATCTTGCAGTCCATCAACTGGGGAGGGGTGAGGAGAGAGGTTGCTAGTGAAGACTGAGGCAAAAAAGTTGTTGAGTACCTCAGCCTTCTCCTCATCTGTTGATAAGAGGTTGCCATTCTTGCTCACTGGGGGGGTATGCTTTCTTTAACCTTCCTTTACTAGCTGACATACCTGTAGAAGCCCTTGGCAAGTTCAGCTCCAGCTGTACTTTGGCCGTCCTGACCTCATTCCTACACAAACAGGCAGCATCCCTATACTCTTCTCAAGATACCTGTCCCTACTTCCACTGTCTGTACAATTCCCTCTTGCCCTTTAGTTTGACCAGCAGGTCTCGACTCAGCCATGCTGGTCTCTTCCCTTCCTTGCCTGACCTTGTACACCTGGGGACTGAGAGCTCCTGCGCTCTGTGGAAAGTATTCTTAAAGATCTGCCAGCTCTGTTCTGCTCCCGTGTCGCTGAGGACCGTTTCCCAGGGGGTCCTATTGACTAACTCCTTGAAGAGCTGGAAGTTGGCCTTCCTAAAGTTTAGAGTCCTGACTATACTCCTCGTCTTTCCCATATCCTCGTCTTTCCCATATCCCACAGGACAGTGAACTCCATTAATGCATGATCACTTCAGCCCAGCCTGCCTCCAGTCTTGACGCCACCGATGAGCTCATTTGCATTGGTGAGCATCAGGTTCAGTACCTGGTGATACGTGGTGTCTGTCCTGCTTGCCGTCTTTGATGCTCATAAATGTGGGGTGCTCCTGAAAACAACCACCTTCCTCTTAGGGTTTGCCATAGCCATGGACCTCTGTTATATAATTATGAGACAAATCCTTGCCATGTCCTATTGCACAGGGGAGGAAATCTGAGTAAGTGTGCAGAACATCTGTTGTGCATACTCTGCTGGCTGAGGAGCTAACAATGTTCAAGTTCTGGAGACAATAAACAGTTCGAATTACATCCTATCCTGAGCTGCAGCACCTTGCCCCCTTTTACCTTTATTTTCAGAGTTACCTGCCCCTTTTCACTGCCTATACTACCTGAAAATGGGGCTTTGGGCCATTCTTGCACCCAGAGGGTCAAATATGAAACGGACCATTCCTAGACAAAATACTCATGTACTCATCTATACAGGAGATGCTGAGTTTCTCAAGCCAGCCAAGGCCTGGGTATTTTTCCCCACCTGCACACCTCAGGGGAACAGTAAATCCATCATTAGTGCCACTGCACATATTTCATCAATAAAATACCTCATGCACTGCAGCAGAAATGAGAATCTAATAGCATTAAAATCAGTTTGTCACAGGAAGAGCAGGCAGGCTGCCCTGCTCACTGAAAAAACAAATTGTCATCAGTTATACTTGCAGTCAAATGAGTCCAGCAGCCAAGGGTTCCCAGAGGCCAAAGTATAAAGTGTAGAAATGAAACAGCACATGGGAAGCTTGTTGATTAGTTTATCATGGAAAAAAAGCATCAAAATTATCAACATCTTGTAACCTGTAGCAATATTTTGGACAATATGTGATTCTTGCCCACCCACAAGCTTTTTGGGGCCATTTTTCCGAAGCTGCAGGCCAACTTCTTCATGGCAGTTGGTGGCCCTTAGGGCTCCTAATCTGCAGAGAGGAAGTGTTAATTTCTATAAAGTACACTGAAATAAATCCATGTGGGAGAACAGTCAAATCTCACTTCTTGGGTCCTAGGAATCTCAAAACCAGGCAGAACACTAGATGTGACTAAGGTTAGCAAGTCTGCAATGGACAGCAAAGACAAGGCATTGGTAAAATAAGCAGATTGAACATTAATGTCCTAATCTCATGAGGTTCAACAAGTCCAAGTGCAAGGTCCTGCACCTGAGTCAGGGCAACCCCCGATACCAATACAGGCTGGGGGATGAAGGGATTGACAGCAGCCCTGAGAAGGACTTGGAGATACTGGTGGATGAAAAGCTGGACATGATCCAGCAATGTGTGCTCACAGGCCAGAAGGTCAACCGTATCCTGGGCTGCATCCTCAGCAGCGTGGCCAGCAGGTCAAGGGAGGTGATTCTGCCCCTCTACTCCGCTCTGGTGAGATCCCACCTGGAGTACTGCGTCCAGCTCTGGAGCCCTCAGCACAGAACAGACATGGAGCTGTTGGGGCGGGTCCAGAGGAGGCCACAAAAATGATCTGAGGGCTGGAGCACCTCTCCTGTGAGGAAAGGCTGAGAGAGTTGGGGTTGGAGAAGAGAAGGCTCCCAGAGAAGAGAAGGTTCCTGGGAGACCTTATGGGGACCTCTCAGTACTTAAAGAGGGCTTATACAAAAGATGGAGACAGGCTTTTTAGCAGGGTCTGTTGATATAGGACAAGGATCAATGGTTTTAAACTAAAAGAGGGTAGATGGATATAAGACTGAATAGAAGGATGAAATGGATGGATATAAGGATGGATATATAGACTGGATATAAGGATGAATTTTTTTACAATGAGGGTGGCGAAACACTGGCACAGTTTGCGCGGAGAGGTGGTCCCTGGAAACATTCTAGGTCATGTTGGACAGGGCTATGAGCAGCCTGATCCAGTTGAAGATGTCCCTGCTCATTGCAGGGGGTTAGGACTAGATGACCCTTGTATATCCCTTCCAACCCAACAATTTTATGCTTCTGTGATTAATCTCCGAGCTAGATCACCGGTTTTGGATATTTACATGGATAGAAATTGAATGGTCTGTCCCAATATCTGTGGTACTTCGGTTTGGAAAAGTAATGGAGACTGTCCTGGATCGAGAGCAGAATGCATCAAAAGCCTAAGTGACTTGTGAGCTCCTAGTCTTCACCTCTGTCGCTCCACATCTCTGGCTTCTCCTACTTCATGGTCTCCATGGGCAGAGCCTCACCTATTCCTTCAGATGTGAGAATTGAACCCCATGAAGTCTATTCCTTTTTCTGAGATCAAAAGAAGGCAAGCCTGCAAACTCATATCTAGTCCTTCCTATGGGACGTGAGCTGTGTGCTTCCCATTCACTATTTCTCTGTGGAAAGGAGACACTGAAGATGATGAAGATAAATGTCTGCTGCATATGATGGGTTTGAAATCCTTTTTAAGGTTTACAAATGTAACTCTGTTGCTAGGCATCAGCTGAACCATGGTAGTGTGTCATGTGGGCTTTCTAAGGCTGCTGCAGATGACAGCTGCAATGCGCTGGTTTAGGACTCTTGCTGAGGCTTAAGCTGACGAGTTTTATCTCCCCTTCACTGCCGGTTAACAGCATAGTCATGGCTGGCTGCCTTGCTGACGCTCTGTGACTTGGGAGATGCAGCTGTTCCACTGGTTATTTCTACTGGACGTGACTACCTGATTGGGGTTTTCACCAGTATCTTAGTCAGGATTCTCTGGATTCTGACTTGGGGACAGACACTGACTTCTGGGTACAAAAGAAGAAAGTACAGCAAAACAGAGAAACTCTTTCCAGCCCGCTGTGAGCAGTTTCCAGTTCCCTGCTTTGGGAACTTCAGGATCAGAATTCACTTTCCATGAGCTGTGAAGGGAACCTACACAAACAGCTGGCAAAGATGCATCTGGCAGCTAAAACTCACAGCTCTAATAGACACCAATAACCATGGGCTCTCCACCAGGCTCATAGGAGACAGTCACCTTATCATCTCTGTCCTTCAAGCTCCTTCCCTATACAGCTTTTCTCTACAGGTGCCTCTACCTTTTATTTCAGAAATGGTCTATGATATATTCCACCCTTTAAACACTCGCTTTAAGCAAGGGTTGCCGATTTCTGTTTAGCTTTGAAGTCTGCTGCTTCTATTTCACACTTGAGTGAGGGCTTGTGCACACCAACACTTGTATATTTTTTCCAGCTGTACCATACGATCTAATAAAAATGAACACCTCATTCTGCTAATCTTGCCTTGTTGTCCTGTGGATATTCACACTGAGAGAGCTGTTGTATCCGGCTGGATCAGAAAAAAAGGCACCTGTAAAAATACTCTACCCAGGGCAGGTGTTAGAGATTGTGTCTCTCTGATTTATTACCAAGCTCGTGCAGGAATCAAAAATTAATACTTTAATGTATGTATGCCATTTTCAAAATACAATGACTAGAGAGGTCCTTGACTATTGAACCACAGGGTAGGGAAGGGCCTCAAGAAGCCAGCCAGTCTTTATATAGTTGTCCAAGTTATCTGTTAAAAGCAGGTTGTTCCCCACAGGTTTGCCTGTCTTGTCCTTAAAGCCTTCTGGTAACAGAATATATGCAGCCTGCCCAAGCAACCCAGACCAGTGCATCCCTGTCCTTTTCGTCAGAAAGACTATTTTTACTGAAAAAGATGTGTTGAGTCTTTATTGACCTAATTTAAATCCACAGCTTGCTATAGCAGCCAATGTAGTTCTCAGCGAATGATGTCTTTGCGCAGACTCATTTAATGTATACTTTGCTCTTCTATGTAGGTTCAGCAGTCCCTTTTCTTACATTTTTTAACTGGGAGAAAAAAGTCTCACCCATGTGGGACCTGAACCCATGATTGCAGGTTGGGAGATCAATATGTCATGCATGAGACTACTGGGACTGCTACACACAATTTATGACTCAGATTAGTAAAAGTTGTTGAAGTTCTCTCTATGCCAAAGTGTATTCTGTGGAAGTTACACTCTTGGACAAATTTTCATGCTTAGTAATTGAGGAAAAGACGTATCATTGGAGGGAGTCAGTTTGGTGCAGAGGCAGCAGAGCACTACTATACGCTATATGGATGGATCTAATGCTGACAATATAAACAGGGCACTGATAGGGATACCCTTCCTCTTAATGTTGCATAAGTGAGAAAAGGTGATCTATACATTTCTACAACCAGGGAATGTTGTCCGTTTCCTGATTCTGGTGCCAACTCTGCATTTAAATTCCAATCATATTGTTACACTCCATTAATTTTCGTAGACTGAAGGTGTTGCAGTACCACACAGGGAAAATAAGTAGCACGGATGTGTTTGCCGTTACAAACTTTTTTCTTTCTTTCTTTTTTTTTAGAAATAGCTGTAAAATAAAATAATAAAAACACTCCAAACAATCCCTACTCGGACTAAAACTAAATCCATCTCACTCTTTGGCTGGTTGCAGAGCTGTAGTGCTAAACTTGGGAACACTCCTGCCACCTATTTGCAACGTGATTAGAGTTCATTTGAAGTCTGATGGAATTTCACTCCTATTCCAAAGCATATCTGCTGCAATAAAGTACTTTCTTGGACCAAAGAAAAGCTATTCCAAAAATTAAATTGCAAAGGGCAACCATGTTGCAAGCGTCTGAGAGGGGTCTAGCTTGCTCAGCTTTTTATGGATGGAATGGAACTTGTCCTATGAAGTGTTTAGCTTGTTGCAGTTATTCTTTCTCACTGTGTCACTAATTTTGAACAGCAGGATAAAGGCAGTTAGAGGACACCGCCACAGCAGGCACAGAAATACTTGCTGTCAGAAAAATTCCCTGCATTAGGAGGATGAGCTAAAAAGGCACAGGGCCAAACTTGGCTTGTATTAATGCCCGTGCTAGCACATGACTTACAGAAAAACACCAATGATGCTCAAACACGGTCCTTCTGTCATACAGCCCCTCCCAGTACACCAGCAAACCCAACAGAAATACTGTTTTCAGGAGTGACACTGCAAATTAGCCAGTGCCTGCCATCGTTTTCCATTGGAATTTGTTACGTAAAGTAGCAAAGTTGTGAATTCCTTTAGGTTCGCTCCAGATCTGGGGTGACACTATTGTTTCATGTGACTAAAGCAAATGTATTGTTTTTTGCCTTTTTTTAACAAAGGTATGATTATGATCTAATGGAATGCCTTTTGTAAATTTCTATTTATCCCTTCATCAGAAAAGGTATTTTTAAATTCCCAAAAGGTGAATAAAATATTCCTCATAGACATACATGATATATTCTATATAGCTTACAAACATCTATATGCTTACAGTAAACATATGCTTAAATGTATATAAATGCCAATTAGTATTGCGTTAGCATGGGAAACAGAAAGTGAGCAGATTTTTATGCCAGCATTAGTGTGCTTACTTGACAGCTATACATGTTTAATACTAAATATTGTATTAGACCCAACCACAGCTAGCAGGTGTAAGTTTATTGTACCAAAAGAAAGCTATATACGCTCTTCAGTTTACCTGGGGTTCATGACATCCTTTCTCATAAGATTTCATGCCTTTTTTGGGGTGAAGCTTCATTCAGTGCTGCTTGGCATGTGCAGTCCTCGTGGTCCCACTGACTTAATAGGGTGATGAAAGTTTCCATCTGCAGAGGACGCAAAACAGGAGAAATTTATTTTAAAGTGTTAAAGTGTCCAAAGTTTATCAGGAAAACCTTCATAAGCAAGGGTAGAGCCTAACAAGATGTACATATTGCATTGATTTTCCACATCACTGAATGAAGTGAGTGACTACACCAAATACAATTTCTTCTACAGTACCTGGAACATACTTAGCTGTGTCATCAGAAGTAATCTTCAAGAAAATGAAGACTTTACTGTAGCTATTAAAAAGGTAGCAATAAAGCTGAAAGTCTTATGAGATAGTGAAAAAGTTGTCATAATTCATTTTTATGAGAAGACAATATAGTGAAGACAGAGCCAGACTGTTCCTAGAGGTGCACAGGAGGCAAGAGGCCATGGAGACAACTCACAAAAGTAGAAATTCCAGGTAGATATTATGAAAAAAATTCCCAATGAGGGTAGTCAGACATTTGAGCAATTTTCCCAGTGAGGTTGTGCAATATTCATCCTTGGGGATATTCAGAATGCAGCTGGAGTAGGTCCTGAACAACCTGATCTAAGCTAACTCTTTTTTGAGCAAGAGGTCAGACTGTAATTTTCACAAGTCTCTTCCAACATATATTATTTTTCTTCCATGGATCTGTGATAAGATTTACATAGTTCACAGGAATAAAATAACTTTGCTGCATTCCCAGTACTTAGACAGACTTATCCGACAGGGATGTAAAAGCCATGGGAATTCTCTGCTTTAGTTCTTCTACCTGAAAAATGTAAACTAATATATTCATCTAGTCACAGTGGTTTGTGTAGTGTACACCATTGTCTGTCAGTTGCTTCAAGTCCTTAGAGGACTAACATAATACATATATTTAAACACTTTATCAATAAGCATTGAATGGTAAGAACTTGTTTTCAGAAATAATACTTGGCTGTTGGCAACTGGGTTATAATTCCTGAAAATGTGCTTGTAAGTATTGCCTGGGGAGCTGGGACAAGCTATGTGTTGCCTGTGACTTGTCTGTGAAGTCTGTATTATCCAGAAGTGGTGATTTTCGTGCCTTCATGTGCTCCATTGCATGAAGTCTGCTTGAAACCTGGTCTGAAAGGTTTCCAGTGCCAAATGAAGCCAAGACCCATCCTTAAACAAGTAATGGAGTCCCCACCATTTGGAGTACGTGACTGGCTTCTAAGTCAGATCATTTTGCTTCTAGTCCTCGGCTGAAGAGACACTTTAAAATCTAAACATCAGTAGGTGACCAGCAATGAGTCCCAGATGGGCAGCAGTGGAGAGTGAAGACTGAAATTACTTATGCACAGCTACCCTGGCTCACTTCTACAGGGCAGGTATTTGTGCAGGCTTAAGCTCACCTCACTCCAGAAGAGGCATGAGAGCACTAGAGAACTACTTAGATCCTTAAAATAGGACTTAAGTGGGACTTAAGGGCTGTTCCAGCCATCTGTACAGATAGGAATGCCACCTACAAAGAGCAGCATGGCCCAGAAAAACATCCATTCGTGGGAGAGCCCACAGATAATGAATAACAAGGGGTTTGAATGTAGTTAAGACATATAAGGAACCAGAACAGAAAAAAAGTGTTCAATACTTAGTGGGACTCTGCATCCAGTCCATTGTAAGTGTGTATGCGTGTGTGTGTGCATACACATATCTAGGAAGAAGAAAACACTTGTAAAACATGCCTCCACACACTAAGTGATTACTGTGATTTTCTTAGCATGCTTGGGAAGGTTAAATGAAAAATAATGTCAGACTTGTTCTGTATTCAGCTGTGGAGGACAAGAAATGCTGCAGCTAATAAAGGCAGATTTGGCAGCTGCGGAGTCTTGGCAGGGGTACAGAGTTCCTTTGCGAGCTACTGAATAGCTCCAGCTGTGCAGAGCTTGAAATGTATCTTAAAAGCACTGAAAGACAGCTGTCCTGCTCCACTGCCCCACTTGCTTGGCTGAGAGAAGATGAAGGCGTTTTTAATTGCAAGCTTATGCTGTCCTTTGGGTTCTTCCCCTGCCCATACTCAGTTTTCCTGGTGTAATGACTTAAAAGGAAGAACTTCTCCATGGTACAGCCAGCAGGTATGGTGTAACCCAAGTTGGCCAAATGCAGGATGAATGGTACTGCAGATTTGATCTAGGTCCTGTTGTTGACAAAGGGGCAGACTGCTGCCAGAGCCATGCTCTGCATTATGGCAGGGTTTTCATATTCACCCAGCTCAGTCAATTATATAGATCCTCTGCTGTTCTGCTCCACCAGTGAGATGATTTTTTATTTTGTACTGTGTTTGTAATGAAGTTAGCAATGTGGGAGAAAAAGGAAAGTGCAATACAGTGCTTTATGTCCCAGTGGAGGAAGTTCTTCTGCCTCCTGCAAAAAGGCCAGCACTATTTAACAGGGAAGACATCATAGAAGTGGTGGTTGTGTCCACGGCTATACCAGGAAAAGCCAAGAGCCATCCCTGAAGTGCCTTTCAAAGTGTGCTCAGCTCTGCATGAAATGCAGTCAGTAGGATTAACCATATGCTTACATTAAATATAAGCTCAGTTGCTGATTTCTAGATACAAGCTTATTTACGACCATTTCATACTCTTTTCATCTTGTGCCAATGTTGTTTCAAATAGCTCTTCTTCCTTCAGGTGTTTCCCTGAAACTTTTCGTCCAGGTGAATAGATGTGTGGGTGTGTGTGTATGTGCACACACACTGTGAAATCTCTGATTTATTTCTATGGAGACCTGTCAGCCTTCATTTCTCTACGTTAAGGAAAACTGATGAATGTCTGCCCAGTTAGACCTTTCCCTCCTGTTTTTGAAGTCAATGAAAAGTTGTTCATAGAGGAAAACCAAGTTTTGGTGACCCAGTGCCTTAGATAGCCTTTGTTAAGGCATGCAGCTATTTCATAGTGGGAAGTGACTGCCTTGGTGCCAGGAGCTGAGCAGGACAATCTGGACAGCTCTAAAGGAGTGCCAGGAGAGTCGCTGTGGAATGACTACAGTGACTCAAAGGCCGTGATTTACCCAGATCGAGGTGAGAAATTTTGGTCATGTGTTCATTACCACCCAGTACCAATTTTTCCAGCAAGGCAAAAAAAATGTCAACAAGACCCAAAAAGCTATTATTTCCCAAAAATACAAAGAAGGTATATTTCTTTTTTTTCTTCTTGCTCACTGAACCTCAGGGTAAAGGCAAATGTGATGTTGCAGCCAGGGCTATCTTTTCAGGTGACCTGTAAGGTCAAAACCAGAGTTTGTTTTGGGGCAGCAGGTAGATGGAAGAGTCATGGGACTTGGGGGGGGTGGGGTGGGGAAGGGGGATGCATTAAGCTAAAAGTGGAATTGCTGGAAGATGAAATAGGGAGTTGAAAGGAATCCTGGGGAATGGGCCAGTTTAGTTAGAATTCTAGTGGGTTTAGGAAAAAATGCATTAACATGTTGTTCCTTGAGCAGTGGGACTTAGGGAATATTTGTTGGGCTTCCTATGGCTCCCTTCCATGTGGATTCTCTCATGTTGCATAACTATGATGAGCTCACATTGTGACCTTTCCCGCTAACCGTCTCTGTCCTGTACCCCACTGCTAATTTTCCGGAATATTTTGAAACGTATTACTGTGATGCTTTTCCCTTTCCGTCAAACTGTACTGAAATCAGCCAACAGTCTCAATAGTTATCAAAAAAGGGGTAAGCCTGACAGACAAACAAACAACTACAGCACAGCTGCACAATCCTCATTTCCTCAGGAAATTTCACAAAATATTACAAACAGTGTCCATGTATTAAAGCTATGTAATATTTTAATAAGAAGGATGTAGATGTTCCCCCATTGAGACCTTACTTGGTGTATAGGCTGGCCTTTTTGTCTTTCTTTCACCTTCCTCTGAAGATTAAGGGCTTGATTGCAGCTGGAGGTAGGACATATAGATTTCCTGAAAGTGCCAAGCTATACCAAACCAAGCCAGAGGATCTTATACACCTGGTTAAACTCACTGCCAGGTGATTTGATTTGACTGGAGGATTGTCCCATTCCTAGCTTCATCTGTGTGTTTTCATTTAGGGAATTGCCTGATGTTTCCAGGGCTCAACACATCTCTCTTGTTCCCCTGTGGCATGCCATTGCTCCAGAGACTTAAAGAAACTCCAACACTGAAGCTCTGGCATTTTTCAGTATATATTCGTACAGAGCTTATGTACCTACTGTGCATTGCAAGATCACCTGCAGCAGCAAGAAGGGGACTTTGGTGATGCAGATGGTCACTTCAGGGACAAAGTTCTTATGAGTTTTGCTGGGGGATTTACTATGGTGCCCATGGCTTGTCTCTTCAATCTTTAAACTGAATGATGACAAAGCATGGGCTCAGACACTCTTCCCTGGCAAGTGCCAGGGACCTTCCTCAGTTGGTAATTCAAATCAGGTGACTCTGAGTTTTGGAGATAAGAGATTTTAGCTGTGTAAATTAATTATGAGGATTAAATCAGTTACATTTTAATTTTTAATTAAATTAATTCTATTTTGTTTCCTCATTACATCAGATCCATGTCATTTGAGATGCATTTGGTTGTATGTTACTATTTATTGATATTCTTGTTAATGATTTTAATTTCAGCTATGCTCAAGAAGTTTGAGATGCTTTCTGGAAATAGAGGCAAGTCCTGCATTAAAAGCCTTATTCTAAAGTAGATGAGGTGGAGAGGAAAAGAGTACAGCATATAAACATCTTACTGTGATATAAATAGCACTGTTATCAGTGTCATGATAGATTATGGGAGCTACAACAGCGTCATCAAACACAGGTAATGCTTTTAATTCATTTGATGCTTTAGCAGGAACCAGACCAGCATTTGACACTTTAGATCTTGATTGATGCAGCACAGGGACCTGTTTCTGCACAGGAAGTCCAACCTTAAGGTTAAGGAGATTAAGCACACCCAACATGGATGGGGGAATGTATATGGCTGTTTATCTCCAGTTGTTGGTGTATGGAGAAGTATGCTATTAATATAGCTGGTTGCTTATTGTTGGTTATCTGTTGCATATGAGTTGCTGTGACAGTGACTACCATCTCTTTGGCTACATAAAGAGAAGACTCTGGTGTCCATGGCAGGTTACATATAACTCATTTGGAGAGCAAAGTTATAATCTACCTATTTTAGCACAAATGTGGCATTCAAATCTCTCAGCAAGTTATCTAAAACCTCCATTTTATAGTAACATTTCACCATTCCAGTCTGTGGAAGCCGGAAACCAAAAATTTTGTCACTAAATACAATATTCATCAGACTTGCTGAAAGGTCAGAATAATATTTTCCAGCATCAGATTGTGGGCAGCCAGCAAATATAGTGACTTTCTGAGCAGTCATAACTTTGAAATGAAATCAAGCCGGGCTGAGAGAGCTAACATCTTATCTGTGACACCCAGACCGCATGTCCACCCTGCAGAGTAATGTGCCAGTGTGCACTCACAGCCTCTTCCTTTCCCCTAAGGAGTGCAATACCCACTGTAACTGTCCCTGTTGCACCCTTCAAACAGAAGGGAGAGGATTCAACTCCTCTGCTTTAGTTATCAAACTTTAAACTTGACCTTTCTTGATTCAGACACGTGAACCAAGGTGCATATGGTGGCAGCGTAGGCATCTTCTCTAGTGTATAGGGTTTGTTTGGCAAGGTTTTGATAGCAGAGGGGCTACAGCGGTGCCTTCTGTGAGAAGCTGCCAGAAACTCCCCCCACGTCCAATGGAGCCAAAGCCAACCAGCTCCAAGACAGAACACCATTGGCCAAGGCCGAGCCCATCAGAAGTGGTGGTAGAGCCTCTGGGATAACATGTTTATGTTAAAGAAGGGAGGAGGAAAGAAGGGTGAGGGGGAGATACCTGTGCAATTGCAGCTGGAGAGAGGAGTGAGAACATGTGAGAGCAACAGCCTGCAGCCACCAAGGTCAGTGCAGAAGGAAGGGCGGGAGGTGCCCCAGGCCCTGGAGCAGAAGTTCCGCTGCAGCCCGTGGAGCAGACCATGGTGAGGCAGGCTATGCCGCTGAAGCCCATGGAGGTCCACAGTGGAGCAGATCTCCACCTGCAGCCCAGGCAGGACCCCACGACAGAGCAGGGGGATGCGTCTGAAGGAGGCTGTGACCCTGTGGGAAATCTGTGCTGGAGCAGGCTTCTGGCAGGACCTGTGGACCACCTCATGGAAAGGATCCACTCTGGAGCAGTTTGTGAAGAGTTGCAACCCTTGGAAAGGACTCACGTTGGACAAGTTCAAGGAGAACAGCCTCCCACAGGAGGGATCCCATGCTGGAACAGGGGAAGAGTGTGGGGAGTTCTTCTGAGGAGGAAGGAGCAGCAAAGACGTGTGATGAACTGACCCAAGCCCCATTCCCTGTCCCCCTGTGCCAGTAGTGGGGGTATATAGAGAAATCAAGAGTGAAATTGAGCCCAGGAAGAAGGGAGGGGTGGAGAAAAGTTTTTTAAGTATTTNGTGTTTTTTCTCATTATCCTACTCTGATTTGATTGGTAATAAATTAAACTAATTTCCTAATTGTAATTTCTTTTGCAATAAACCATGGTTTTCATGTATACAGAGACCATTACAGTCACTACATTACTGATCCATATGTATAACTCCTCTGCCCACTAAAGTAACAAGTGATTGGGTTTTGGTCCTTACAATAGTTCTTCGCAGCCTCTGGATTTGTAATCCCCTTGACCACAGAGGAAGGACTGGCAAGATCCAAAGCCCCCACCCTTGCAGAGCCAAAGCAAGCCTTTGTCACTATAACCACCTCTTTTGTTACACAAGAAAATGGTATGCGTCGTACAGCGATATATACGTTGCCAGTATAGCTTGATTACAGTCGGTGCAGAAACAAGCTCTAACAAAGAGTTGGAAGGTATTAGCAAATTAAAGTGATTTGGCACTACTCGTTCCCAGAACACTGGAGCTTCCTGAACTAAACCAGTAGAAAATAAGTAATTCCACATCTTTCAGCACAGTCATGAAGCAGAAGTTAAGATCTAGGCCTGGAACTAACTTACTACAGAGACCCAAGGTTCTGACAAGAATGGATCTGCTTTGAAATTTTAAGAGAAAACACAAAGGTCTCAAGTTTGAGAGTTTCACATCTCATGATATGCATCTATGTAAAAAAGGGAATAGGGTGGGATTGGTTGGGGGGGGGGAGTTGTGGGGGTTTTTTTGAGTGTGTGTGTCAGATCACTGTGATATTACCAAAGTCTTGATTTGTCTTGATAATTTTGGAGAATCCTAGAGATCCAGTCTGATTCATAGCTCTTAGCACTTCACAAGCCATCATGAAACCCCTATCCCAGTCCTGAAACCCAAGACAAGCAGAGCTGCTCAAAGCCTGGGAGATGAAAGAGACAAGGAAACACATACCACATCAGTGTCTAGGGATGAAGGTAACCAGACTATCTAGCAGGTCTGTGATGGCACATCTCTGGATGGACACACAACAGCCTGCTCTACTCTGCGCCCATGCACTCTTTGAAACTCCATGAGTATGAGCCGCTTTGCTGGCCTTTCCTTCTCTCAGTCTACCTGCTATCTCTTCCAAGTAATTGTGCCTCAGGTTCACTCAGCCCAGGAAAAAAATGCAGTTTCTAGCCAAGGTAACTGCTATCATAACTGTACAAGTGGGAACCAAGGCAAAAACATGTTGGGCTATCACTAGCAGGAACAATGCCATTTTCATTATGGGATGATTCTGCATTTTGGGTTCTCCACTGTTTCACTTGCCTAGGTGTTTTTATCAGGCTTCACACTGTACTTATTTGGTGGAAACATAGGATGGCTAGAAAAAATGTCATGTTCAGAGATGGCAGCAAGCTATCTTGCAGTCACTCCATAACTGCCTCTTTTGAGATGCCAGAAAATCATGACCTCATGACAAACGTTGTCAAGTATGCAGTCAGCCAGGAGCCAGTAATAGTAGTGGTATCTAAACCACTGAAAAAAAACAATTCAAGGCAGGGAGAACCAATATTGTTTGAGAAGAACTCAAATTAAGCCAATTCATAAACCTAGACATTCTTATTAAACTGCCTAAACTAACACAACTTGCTATTTCTAGCATTCCCGTACAGTATATATATCCTAAACCACAAGGCATAAAGGATGGGGCTTCTAACCTCATTGGCAGCATGTTTTTTATAACACCATACAGTTCATAAAAAGCTTGGCATGCGTTGCTGGATTCATTTATATCCATTAGAGAAGACCAGATGAACTTGACAGTTTTATTTTGACTCAAATATCTCTCAGTACTGCAGGATGTCCTGATCGCATCAGGCCCCAGTGACAACTGAAATATTGCTCACAAAGAGGAATCAGAAGGATCACTGACCAAAAGGGCTGGAAACAATGGTGTAAAATTGCATGGAATTTGCATGGAAAGAATGTGCAAACTAAAGCTACAACTTATCTGTTGGCCTAGTGGGAATAAGGGATGATGCTCCCACACAATTTCAGCAACCTCTGGATTAAGCTTTGAAAACAGGGCCCCTGCTTGTCCTCCCAGGACCTCCACTGAAATGTCTTCAAACCCCAGTGGCAGACCTAGTTTGCACCCATGAAGCTGAGCAGCAAATCCTCTTTGTTCTTTTCATTCTGACTGAAGCCCCCCTACGATATGGCTCTGAACAGAATCTACATTGTGCTGGATTGTTCAATGCTGTGACTTTGTTGCTGTTATCTGTAATTTAATGTTGAGGCATTCAGAATTCTCTTAAGTGCCTCCTGATATGCTAGAATAGAGCGAAGAATGCAAAATCAACTTTATTAGTTACTGTAGTTTCCATGGGAGGAGACTACTATGTTTTGGGGAAGAATATAGCCAATATCTAAGGTGATACATTAGAAAAGTGACTTTAAAGACACATTTTTAAAGACATAAGCTCTTGATGTTGTACTTCCACTGGGTCATGCCTTGCATTTCTCCAGGAATCCCCACTGATTCTAGTAGGAGTCTGTGGAGTAAGGTCTCTTTAATGTAAATATCAGAACCTGGTAAATTAGGCTTAGTCTGTGGTCTTTAGGTCTGTTACTAAAATCAAGAAGACTTAATGCTAGACTGGGACCTTTATTAGATATGGAGTTTACAGCTTTCCTCTGTAAATTTAGGGTCTTGTGTTCTCCATTCTCATTCCAAGAGAGCTGCTGATGAACAGACTCTTCAGTCAGGTTAAAAACAGAAAATAAATCAGATTGTGAGCTGATGTAAATGCAGATCATTGAGAAGGAGTCAACGGAGATATACCCGTTTAGACTCACTGCAGTTCTGACCCAATGATTGTAATTTTCTTAGGGTCAGTGATTTCCTGTGATAAAAAGACCATGAGCTCTCTGTCTACTGACTTCAGCAGTTTGTGGATCCTGTCTTATCTCTTTAAAAAATACACATTTCACACATACTTTAATACTTTGCGTATTATAGGACTGCTGTGACTGTGTTTGTAAGGGAATTCACGAGCTCATATAGTCCATTGCCAAGAAAGGAACTGTTCTACACAAAATAGGCCTAATATTTGTTCATCTAACCAGTTTTTAAAGACTTCTATTAATGGACATTCCACAACAACACTGAGGCAAGTATTAGTATGTCTACTTACCTTGTAGAAGTGGAGTGAGGTGAGATTATGTCTTTAAAAATCACAAATCTTCCTGAGTTTTTGGCCACTCTTAAAGTTCTCATCAATATGTGGGTTGCAATCTGGCTTTCCCAAAAGCACCATACGTCCTCAACCCATACTCATTATCTTGAGTATTACCTCTCCTAGAGGTTTTCTCCCATAGTCCTCCCATAAAATCACAGGCAACTTCAAAGCCCTCTTTTGTGCTTGATCACAGTATGTCCATTAACAAGCAGGGCAAGGCCTAAGATCTTTGTAGCAAAGAGTTAAAAAAAAAAAAAAACCAACAAGAAACACCCAGAGAAACTCACTACAGTGACTATCGTTATGTGTATGAAGTTCATGGCAAAGGGATTTACAGGTCTTGGACTCTTAGGGGGTATGAACTTAACCTACCTGAATGCTTTTATAAATCCTATCCGTGTCTATATGCACCTGCATACTTTGCGAGAACTGCCTATCAGGAACAGGTATTTGACTCCAGTCACCAGTGGATTCGGAGTATTTCTGCTTTGTTATTCTGCTCCTTTATAAAGTTTTTGTACCCCAAGAAGTTCAGTGACCATAGGGGTCTGCTGAGCTACAGTGGCTGGAAATTACAGGTATTCTAAAATGCAAGCAGCTTCAGGCGTTCACAGACAAAACTATACTGGGAGGTCACCACTAAGATTAGACCAGCAAAACCAAGAATGATCCGGCATCTCCGTCGGTGTAAATTTTTGCAGTCCCACCAACCTACAAGGAGCCTTACGACTGTCAACAGCTCAGGTCTAGCCAGGGCATACTGAAATACTGGCCAGGAAGATCCAGTTTGCATCTCACTGGCAGCACTAGGCACTTCAGAAGATTAACATCAAAGGCACCCCTTCCCATGGTTTTCCTTTGAATTAAGAACTGTGATTGTTCTCTTTGTAATCTGTGTTTTTCCAAAGCTGACTCTCCCCAAAGAGCCCTAAATATTTTGCGAGCCAAAGGCCTCATTCGGATCTGTTTCATATTGATATAAAGGCAAATTACGCTGTTGGTAGATCAGAATCAAGCCCTTTGTGTAAACAGCATTCTTGAAACTCAGCCTTCTCTTGGGCAGCAATCAATCAGCGTGCTTGTTTGGCTTTAAGCCTGCTGTCCTAAGCAATAAACTTATTGTAGCGGGAACTGAGAGCGTGCACCCAGTAATGATGACATGTTCGATACTCTAGGGCTGACTGGGCTGATGGGTAACATTCCTCAGGACAGGAATGGCTTCTTAGAGGACGTCAGAAATTGCAAGTATCACCAACACAGTATAGCAAGGGGATGTCAGCCCTAGGGTGTCTCCCTGATTTTAGTACAAATGATATTGTTAAATCACACCTTGCTATAAAGGTGGCCAATCAATTTGATTTGCATATGCCTATGTATTTTCTTACAGAGGTGCATGCCCCAGTACCAAAAACTTCTGTCTCGTGAAAATAGACTTTCATTTTCACAGGTCTTTTTAGAGCAGCTCACAAGTCCAGAGGGTTGTATTGACTTGCAGTTTGAAAACCTTTGGCTTCAATCACCAGTCTGTAGCACAGCTGAGGCTTTTAAGTACTGCAAAGAACAGATAAATATCTTGTATGGGGAAATGAGAAGAACCGTTACTAATCAAGCGACTTCTGTTGAGCTTTCAAGCATTGGCTTTCAAGAGTGCACACATCAGCCCCCATAGTTTCAGCATGCTGCCACTTTAAAAGCCATTTGGGGACAGGGACAGCCTTTCATTGAGATTTCTCTATAGATAACTGCAAATGAAAAAAGGAGGGGAGAAGGCAACAGAAACAGGTAGCACCCTTTTCCTCTCTCCCTGCTTATATCACTCTACATAAACCTTAAATTGCTCGATAGAAAACTTCCCATGGGTTATTCTGGGGCATCAAAAGGTCTCATTTTAATTCAATGGCATTTCTCAACTAAGGCAGGAAAAAAGCAAGAGTGCATGTGTGTGTAGGAGGATTTGAAAACAAAATAAATAACTTGAGGCAACTCTGGAGAACAAAATAAATAAACAAATAAATAAATATCCACGTGGTTTTGCTCTCAGGGCAGGAGCACTGCCAAGGGGAACAAGTTTGCTCACCATTCTCTGTGGGGTCTTCCTGGATTTTGCACTACAGAAACATGGCACATAGAAAGCATTGAGAGAAACAGGCTCCCACCTTGGGTCCACATTCTTCTCTCCCTGTAAACCCTTCAATTAAAATGACCCTATCTTGAAAGCACAGAGCCCATTTTGAGGTTCTCGCTGGAGAGCTCAGATCTCCCTTTACCTTCTCCCCAAAGGGTTGCTTTAAATAAATAATGATGTGCTGTAAATAAATCCAGGATTGTTTTCCCTGGAAAGATTTCTGAGGAGCCTGGGCAAGAGCAGAATGAATGTGGAGTGTTTCAAACCAGCAGGAAAAAATATGCAGAGTTTTAGCTAACCTGCACCACTAAATCAAAGGGACAGACCTACAAAGAGCAGCAGGAGTGGTGCATACAACAGCAAAATGTCCCTGCGCATGGCAGGGGAGTTGGAACCAGATGATCTTTAAGGTCCCTTCCAACCCTTACCATTCTATGACTCTACAAAAAGCTCTCCCTGTAGGTGTCATTGCCCCCAGCCTCTCCTCCCGATGCCTGAGTACGCACAGCTATGCGAGAATACATCCAGAGCTGTCAGGGCTTGTGTTCACTTAATAGCATCGATCTTTTTTAATTATCTGGCTGCAGTTAGGCAGCTCTGCCGTAGTGTCAGACAGTCTCTGGAGAGGCAGGGCTGACGCCTCGCAGCCCAGTCAGCCGAAGCCGCATTCCCCCAGTGCTGGTGGCAATGACACAGCTACCAGAGGAACTAATAAATACCAAGCAGCATCTGAAAGCAATAAAGCAAACGAAAACTGTGGGGAAGCGTAAGCTGCAGGCGTCCGGGTGGGAGCAGCCAATGCATTTGGTTATATGGAGAGAATTCATTAGCAGCCTTTTTTATCCTGAAAGATATCCCAGTCCTGGAGATAAGGCTCCTGTTGAGATATTTCCTTGTCATTAGTAGCTTTTGATCTCTAATTGCCATCTTCATTTCTATTTGATTGCTCTCAGACACCAGATTGCTCCCTTCTCCCTGTTACCAAATGATTTTGCAGTAGCAAGCTTGTTGGAGACCCAGAGTTTCTGCTATGACAATGAACATTCACAGCCACTCCAAATATCTCCATTCCTGTAGCGAAAGGTCACGTACTTTCCTCCTACCAGTGCACAGGCCTCCCCATAGGAGGCAGTTCTCAGCACAAGGTGACAGGATAGAGACTAATAACACACTGTGGAAATGTCCATCCTATGAAGGCAGCAGGACCCGTACCATTTACATAGTAAAACTACCTGAAAAACTGACCCTGACAAAACCCGCAGCTTGCTTAAACCTAACTCAGAAAAGTCCCTGTGGTTCATTTTAACTACGGATGCATCATGCTTTTGGTTTCACTGACAGAGCACCCCAGAAGCCTTGCCTGGAGTCTGAGTCACAGGAGAACTGCAACCTGTAAATATTTCATGCAAGGCGACACACAAGCTTCTGAAATGCTCCGGGTCAGAGACTAGAGCCCATTATTTCCAGAAAGTCCATCAAACAATGGCAGGCAAATGGAACAACGGCAACAAAAAACCTGGAACATCCCTGAAAATTCACATCTTGTGAATGCAAATAAGATTGCAGCAAGCTATTGTTTGGATTTAGACCCAAATTAGCTTTACATACTTTTGTAGCTCAAGTAAAGAGAAAGAATACAGCTCATGTTACTTGTCTTAGCACAAAACTCCTACGGATGGTTTGCTGTCCATGTAATGGTCAAGGAGCCATAATTGATACTGTGCAGAATATAAATGCATTCCACTTCAGCTTTTTGTAAGTTCCCCAAGCCTACCATCATCAGGAACTAGAGGCAAGATTCATTTCTGTTGTCAGGAAAAGGACTGCTCTCTGACTTCAGAAAAGCGGCTTCTCCAGCCCATTTACCTCAAGATCTCCCCTTGGAAGAGAAGCATTCAGGTGTCCTGTTGCATCTTTCTGATTGCTGCTGGAGTAGCCAGCCATCCTGAGCACATTGATCTCCCTAATATTTGGCCAAGAATGTTGAAAGCAGATGTTTCATCTGCAATGTCACTGTCACTTCTCTGCACTAAGCCTGAGACAGGCCAGGAATGGACTGGATGAGCCTAACCCAGGAGATACTCAAAGGGAACTTGTATTCAGGGGAGTCTGAAGCCTTGGGAAGGATACCAAACCCCTCTCTTTGGAGCAGGATTTCACAAAGATTGAAAATCTTCCACACACTTCAAGGTTTTCTGCTTCTTTCCCAGGAATGCTTTGCAAGCGTGTCAACCCTAATTAAATCATTCCAAATAAATACATTGCTTTTGCAAACTATCTGTCAAATATATACATATATATATAATTTGTAACTTACATGATCACAATAATACATCAAGTTCGTGAAAATCACTGAGTCCTGCATCAAATTGCCTTCAGTCTAAATGGTTTTATTCTCTTCTATTGGGTTATAAAACCTTGGCCACCTAGTGAATCTGGTCGTGGCTATAAATCTCTGCAGCTGGGAAACTGGAAGGCAGCCCTGCCTACCTTACAATGAGAAGAAACCCTGCTTCCCATTCCAATTCAGCGGCGTTTGCAGAGTATAAAGACCTTTCTGAGCAAAATCCTTCAAAAAATAGTAGTAAAGAACTGAGGAGAGCCTGGGGAAGAACACATAATTATAGATGTTATTTGGAGGGCTCTGCTGTATTTTGAAGGACATTTTGAAAGCCACAGCAGTGATGGGATGGGATTTTTGCTCTGCAAGATTTTGCAGGCATCCTGCTGCAAGGCGTATTGACCAGACAGATGCAGCACTGCCATACCACTGCTGAGCTATATCATTTTGTTATACGCACTCCTTGTAAGGCCCTTAGAAACCAAGTGAGCTACAGTGAAAGTAACTGAACATCCATTTCCCAGGGCCATTGAAACAGGATTTTTTTTTTTTTTTTGGTGAATGGCCAATGAATAAAACAATCCTGACGGAAGAAAACCAGCCAATTCTTGCCTTCTGTGTTAGGACTGAATAAAGAGGATCAGCTCACACAGTAGGCGAAAAGGATACAACACACTTGTGATAAACTGGTTGCCTTTCATCCCATTTTCTATTAACTTCCATGTTTTCAGTTTTCCTTCCTTCAAAAAATTATTATAAAGCCTTGTGTAACATTGAGCTCAAACTAACGAATGGCTCTGTAGTTGCCTAGAACATCTTGTCCTCTCCGTGCTTTTCTTATTTAACCATGGAGCCCAAATCCTATTTTCCAGTTACATGAGCTACCCATGACTGAATGAATGCATGATCGCTACTGGACTAGCTAATTCACATCTTTCTTCTTCCAGAATTTGGGGACAGAGACTATCTGTCCCCAGGTCTCCCTTCCTCCTCTTCTGTGGTCATTCCCATTTCTATAGCTTCATCCTCATTTGCTTTCACTTGCTGATTCACCCATGCCCAAAATCAAAATGAAGATGGTGCTGAGCAACCCAAACACTGCACAGGCTGCAAGGGAACGGACCTGCCCCTCTCCTTGCTCACCTCCCCATGGTCCCACTCATTGCTGGCATCAAGTTGGGTATTTGTGAAGCAGTTTCCTGAGCTGATTCAACTTGCTAAAATGGCAGAAAAACCAGCCGTGTGCTTTGCTGGGGTAGTTTATTGATGGGTTAAGGAGCTGACACAAGACATGGGGTGAGGCCATGTGACCATGGTGGGGAGATGGGAAAGCAGAGCAGAGCCTGTGCTTACTGGCATAGATAAATAATCTCTTAAGCCATCTCACCCCATCTCACAGAACTGCACCCTGAGGCAAAGCATTTGTTCAATTTTGGTGCCATATTTTTAATTTCTTTGCTCTCGCTGAGTTGTTCTCTCCTATTCCTCTAGCTGAAAAACCTCTGGTTTTGATTTTAATTTCCTTCGCAAGGTTTAACTCAGCTTGGCAGTTGGCTGTTCTCACAAGCCCTCTGTACTTTCTGACCTCTGAGATGTGGCTTCTTTTACTGGTCAAGTCTGTTTTTCAGCCCTTGTAACCTTTCACTCTGCTCGTTCCAAATATCCTCTTTGAAGTGGACCTCGCACTTGGTTCAGTCTGGAGCCTTCCTCTGCAAGATTGGTCCCTAGCCTGAGCACAGTACAAAAGTAAAAGGGTTTTTTCACCCTTGACTGAAAAGTATTCTGCGCATCCTCCACACAACAATCCTAGAGCTCTTCGATGCCATTGGTTTCACTGTTAATTCCTCTAATTTATTTAAATTTGCCTCTTTGAACCAAAGTTACAGATCCCTTTTTTATCATTCCTATTTTATTTACATTGATTCATCTCATGATCACAGATCCAAAGTCATCCTTTTCTCTAGAGATCTCAATGTCTATAAAATCAAATCTAAAATCTCATCATCTTGCATTTGTTCCGTGACTGACTAGCGAATGGGTCAGCCTACACCCAGGACTGTATATCATAGAATCACAGAATCATAGAATGGTTTGGTTCGGAAGGGACCTTAAAGATCACCTAGCTCCAATGCCCCTGCCTAGGGCTTTTCTTGGCAGTATTTATTTTCTGTGTGACCAGAAGAAGATCTTCCCATACTGATACGATTCTCACTTGTGTATATATTACTCCGTACACACACGCACACACACACAGAGACACATATATATAAAAGAAAGAAATCTTTAGCTCACCGTCCAGCCTAGAATTCTGTAGGAAATTCCTAGCAAGACTCAGTTTGAATGTTTTTAGCCAGCTTACCCTGTATCACTTTGACCCAAATGTATTTCGCTCTGCTCATGCAGCCACTTCTTATGTCTTGGCAGTCTCTCCTACCAATATCGTACAACACTACTTCTCCTTCCAATCTTTGTTTATCTCTCTCCTGCCCAGTGCCTATCCCTCATTTCCTGTGTTCCAGATACAATGGTTATTCCACCATATTTGCATTATCCTTACAATACCCTGTCTTACATACTGCATTGGTAGTTCAAGTTTCTCCATTTTATTGCTAATGCCTCTTTAATCAGTAGACAAACGTTTCAATGCTTTTTACTGGCCAACATCAATTTTCCACCTACATTAGACAAAATCTACTTATTGCCTATTTGATTATTCTTTGCAACAATAATTTTTTTCTTTCCACAGAATCCATTCTTCTGTCTCACATCCCAGTTCACACCATTTTTTCCCTTATACGTTGAATCTCCTCTTCTTCTGTGTGGAATCTAGGTGTAAGGATTACATAAATGTCTCCCAAACTCACTCCCTCATTTATCTTTTTGAATTTCTCACGAGAGCTTCATACATGCTAATTTTAATCCTACAATACCACTCTTTACTGAGAAGAAATCAATCCATTCAATCTCTTTTTTATTAGTAATTCACCATAATCAGCTGTCTCAAAACCATCATTCCTGATGAATATTTGAGGCACTTGCTGACCTCCACGTAATGACTTCACCTACCCTTTCCAAAGGCTGAAAGACTCATCCAAGACTCATTTCTTTGAATGTCTCTCCTAGGTGGGCTTAATTATCCTCAACTCACCCTCAAGTCCTTCAGGGACTTGCTTTAGCTTCCAAATCCAAGTTATATTTCCCACTCTCTTCTGGACCCTTCCCAATGACGTCAGCCAGCTCTTGTTGGCAAGGGCCCTCCTGTCTCCTGACTTCCTGGGACTGATATGAATCAGTGGTGCTCTTTCTCCTGCCTCCAGGTGAGTGGATGAGTGCATACTCATCTATCCTTTCTCCCCTGTATTTTAACCTCTTGCCTCTTTGTAGCCTCTTGGGTCCCTGGGTAGCTCCATTTTATCTTCTTTTCTTGATGAACTACTTGTTCTTCTTTTTCTTGCTGGTTTCTCCTCACCTTTCTGCAGTGCAGTTGTCCTCTTCCTCAGCCCTGTTGCTCCTCTGCTAGTCTTTTCCTCTACCTCAATTCTTATGCTTACTTCTACAAGTCACTGCAATCAACCAGTAGTTTACCTTTCCAGGTGCCTTGTCCAGCAGATGTCTGAAAAACCAAAGCTGTCCCTGCAGGCTCCATGCATCTCCAGCAAGCCTTCAGTTCCCCCACTGAACTCCATTGTCATCTCCAATTACATCCCTAGATTTCCTACCTCCTCTTCTTTGAGGAAGGCAACCACCATGCAGAAGTGTCCCAATATTTCTAAACTGAAATACATCCAGCACCTGCATTCACTGATCCCACCGTGTCTTTGGGTCACTTCTATTTCTGCTTCATTGACCCATTATTAATGAAAAAGGGACAGCCATGCTCAGCCCTCTATTAAAAGCTCTCCTGCTTAAGTCTCCTACCATATGACAAAAGTACTGCAGGGTAAGGTAACATCACCTGGGATTTTGTGTTTAATTTGATGTCCCTCCTCCTGGGCTGATGTAATTGGTGTGAAATACCATATCCCTTTGTCTAGATCTCACAAAAAATATAACTCAGAAGGTACTAGGAGTTGGTCACCAGTGCACACATGAATAAGCAACCTTGTCCCGCATTGTGTACAAAAACATGGAGCGTGAAGATCCTTTCTCTTCCAACACGTCTGTCATATGGGCATAACTGGCCAAGGTCACTTCCTTCTTCTGGTGATTGAGGGAACCAGGAGTTGCACTATGGCTTTTGGAATTAAAACCTGGTTTCATCTATGTAGCTTGAATCGCAAAGTAACATGCTGCTTATACCTAAGTAATTGAGTTGGAGCCACAATTGTGGCGTTATTAGAAAAGTTTCCTATGAACAGCAGAGATCTGGTCTCTAGATAGCCTAACCCTTGGTTTTGGATTCAGTATCTATAAGATGAGTTACTGTGCAGAGCTGCTAGAATTTAATAAGGGCTCTTCCTAGAGTATGTCTTCTCCTGTCACGGCTCTCTCTTTCTCCTCCTCAAGCATCTGATTTCCAAATACCTGTAGGCATTTAATATCTCTGAGATCCTCAAAAACTTAGTTAAATTTGGATTATGTGGCTGAATAGCTGTTCAGGAAAAACAGCAAATACACACAGCCATGCACACACAGAGAAAGGCACATACAAATCCCAACTACATTACAAAACCAAGCAAAAAAAAGTATTAATATGTATTCGTCTTTAGCTAAGCACTGACAGTAGGGCAATGTATTATCTTTGCCAGTCGTATTTTCACTTGAATGGTTTTCCTTTTATCCCCTGTGGTGTTTAAGGTCTTCCAAAAGAAATACAAATGATCATTAGAAATGAATAGCTGGTTGTGCATGGTTGTTGGGAGAGTGCTGAAAATGGGCTTTCACTCTGCATTCAGCGAGAAAGTGAATCACTCTCACACAAAGCTAGAGCCTCGAATGCGAGGGGAGAGAATGAAAGCAGGATGTGATTCTCATATGACATTTGGTGCTGTTTATCTAGTGGAACAGTGCATAGATTTGGTGTAGAGGAAACACAACATCTCACTGCTGGGGAGCAATTGCATTCATTTTGAAGTGATCTATTAGCTCTCAGGTCCTTAAAGAAAAAGAGGAATAACATGAGAAGAGGCAGAAAAGGAGAGGAAAAAGTAGAAGGAGCCATAGGGCCAGACTGAAGGCTCTGGGAAGCTGTGGAGGTGCAGAAGTCCGGGTTTAGCAGGCTGATATCTGCCCCAGCTATACCTGTAAAAATTATTTAATCTCTTCTTGGACTTTACACAGAATCCCAATCTTGCATAAAATTATAGTCCCAGATCTGGAGACAAGAAATCCAGGAGCTAACCAAAGACTCTGAGTCCGTATGGGGTTAAAACCTACCTCTTTGTTCCACTTGAAGGATGGGCTTAAAACACAGCCAGCTGTGTGGAGTGAGTGTGTGCAAATTTAGTCTGTTTAAAAACTGAAAAGTGAGTTCAAGAGCTGCATAGCAGATGTGCTGGATGTAATCCCTTCCTTTCCTCATAACCTTCCTCTGTCCAGCTGCCCTGCCTCATGCCCACATCTTGCTGGTGCCTCCAGCATCCACCAGCTGGCCAAGAAGGGTTGTATCCCCTCCACGTAACCTGCTCATCATTAATTTGGAGGCTACTACTTTGAGTAAGTAAAGTCTGGTTGCTCTGGGGTTCAAACTCCAGCTGATGTAGATCAATGCAGCTTCATCGATTTCATTTCCACCAGCTCAGTCAAGTCAGTTCCAAGAAACATGAACATCATTAGCCTCATTTAGCTCATAATTTCTTCTCAGAAAGTGCCTCTAATGTTCCTGCACTGCAGAAACAATGGAAGAGCAAGGACGCAAAAGCAAGAGACACCAGGACTTAAGGCTAGAGCTTTCAGCAGATGTAAAAGGAGCAGATCCTCAGTTTGTACAAGCAGATGGAGCTGAAAAACTGTAGGAGTCAGGTCTGCCTACTGATCTCCTTGTGCACCCTGCCCAAGGTTATAGATGTACCACTAACAGGACTTCTGAGGTGGTGCTCAGTGTGGGGACAGGGAAGAGAAGTGCTGGCTTGTTCACAAAGAAAGTGCATAACTCTCCAGCATAGCTTTAGCAGGGCGTGATGATCACTATGTCTCCTTCTAGGCAGTGTGGCCCTGACTAGAAATGAGATACTGCTGACTGGTGGTACCTCTACTTCACGGAAGTGGTGAGTCCTCATAGTCTGAGTTCCTACATGCTTTCACCTTGTGGACACTCCCCTAAAAGGATGCTGAAGAGTACAAAAGAGTGGGAGAAGGTGTCATCCCCAAAGCTTGCTATTGATAACTGTAAATGTAACAAATGTAACATGTAGGGGATGTTATCACTTCAGGTGGTCAGAAACAAGTCTTGGTACTTTGTGAATAATTCGGACGGTTGCAAGACAAGGGACTCCTGAATAATCCCTTT